>JAEEGK010003812.1_pt1 | contig 37307 bp, 42 predicted proteins | sample 8958771 | NCBI WGS metagenome assembly JAEEGK01 (sample SAMN16246547, study PRJNA631951) | gut metagenome | biome: gut microbiome; feature: rumen; material: SC-attached | host: Bos | place: Iran: Karaj | collected 2018-10
TATAACTGCACGATCAACTTTTTCTCCTAAATATTTTTCCGCATAATCTTTCATATAAGAAAGAATCATTGCAGAAATCTCTTCTGGTGTATATTCTTTATCCTCTAATTTTGTTTTTTCACTTGTTCCCATTAATCTCTTAATAGAACTTTTAGTATTTGGATTAGTAATAGCTTGACGTTTAGCAGCATCACCAACTATCCTTTCTCCTTTTTTGAAAGATACAACAGATGGTGTAGTACGATTACCTTCTGGATTTGGTATTACTGTTGCACTTCCTCCTTCTAGTACAGCAACACAAGAGTTTGTTGTACCTAAGTCAATTCCTATAATTTTACTCATATTTTATCATTCCTTTCTTTCTTTATTCACTTACCTTAACCAAAGCAGGTCTAAGTAATTTATCTTTCAACACATAACCCTTTTGTAATACTTGAATTACAATACCAGGTGCAATACCATCAACATGTTCAGTCATTAAAGCTTGACATGTATTATGATCAAATTCTTTATTTAAACAATCTACTTCATGGATTTCAAACTTATTAAGTATATTAATTAAGTTATTATACATAATTCGAAAACCTTCTAAGTATTTCTTTACTTCATCAGTAAGTTTTTCAACTGGCACTGATAGTGCTCTTTCTAAACTATCAACAACCGTAATTATTTCAAGAGCTATATCAAAGTTTTGATATTTTAATAAATTTCTTGTTTCATCTTCTCTTCTTTTTTTAAAATTCTCAAATTCAGCTTGTTGATATAATAATTTATTTTGTAAATCTTGAACATTTTCGGAAAGAGTTTTAATCATTAAATCTTTTTTGTCTTTCTCTTCTTTGTTTTCTTCTCTTCTTATCTTTCTTTCATGTTTCTTCTTTAATTCTTCTAACTTAGCTTCTTTATCATCCATGTTTATCTCCCTCTATTTGCTTTTTAATATATTCTAGTAAATTAACTACTTTATCATATTCCATTCTCTTAGGTCCAATAATAGCTATTGTTCCATTATCTTTATTTGTTTTATAATTTGTTTTAATAACTGTAACATCATCATCTAAATTAGTTTCATGTCCAATATAAATATTGATATCATTATTATCATTCTTTTCTTCAATACTTAACATTGTTTGTTTATCATCAAGTTTTAAGAACATATCTTGAATCTTATCAACATCATTAAACTCTTTATGTTTAAACAAATTATTCTTACCAACAACATTAACTTCTCTGCTTTTAGATGACATATCTTGAAATATATCATATAAAGCATTATAGATCATTTCATGTTTTTGAACATAATCAGCAAACTTAGGTTTTATTTCAAACTCTAATTTACTACTAACTTCATCAATTGGTGTACCAACAACTAAATCATTAATTAATTTAACTGTTTTCTTAATCTCCTCTAAGTTAATATTATCAATACGTAATTCTTTATGTTCAACATAACCTTTATCTGTAACAACTAATACAACCATTTCAGTATTACTAATTGGTACAATAGAGATTTCTTTAAGTTTATTATCATGACTTTTCTCATCAAGAATAACAGAAGTATAACTAGTCATATCAGAAACTATCTCTAAACTTTTTTCAATAACATCAGATAAAACTAATTGTTGATTATCAAATATTGTTTGTAATCTATACACTTCTTCACCATTAAGTTCTTTAAGTTCCATTAAGTTATCAACGTAATATCGATATCCTTTTTCACTTGGAACACGTCCACTTGATGTATGTGTTTTCTCAAGATATCCTAATTCCTCTAAAGTCATCATTTCATTTCTAATTGTTGCAGATGAACATTTTAGTTTCTCGCAAATCAAACTAGATGGAACTGGATGAGCTAATTTAATATAATTCATGACAATTAATTTTAATATTTCATTTTGTCTTTTAGAAAGCATAAACACCTCCATAAATAGCACTCTCGTCATTTGATTGCTAATATCATTATAATATTATGTTTAGCACTTGTCAATATGTGACTGCTAATTTTTTTAAAAAAGAAAAAGTTGCCATCCCGGCAACTTATTTAACTATTATCTACCAAGCTTTTTACAGTTATCTTCAGGTTCATAATATTTAGTTTCAGATATCATTGCTAGCTTGAAACAATCTTTAGCTTCTTGATATAAATTTCTAAGTAATTCAAAATCAAAATCTTGATTATTTTCATATTCATAATATAGTTCTTGATTATTTACCATTCCACCCTTTTCAGCTAATCTTACTGAATATGGTTTTAATTCATCATTATTTTCATATTCAATTAATTGATTAATTATGAAAGATAAATCAGCATTTGAACGGTAACTAGCTAAGCATGCATTTAAAAGATAAGCAAGATATGGATTTTGTACAAAACATATTTCACATTCAAACATACGTTGACCAGATAAAGTATCATCAGCTTCTCTTACTTCTCTAATAACACTAATTCCATCTTTATTGTTTGCATTAATCTTTTCAATTGCTTTTTCTCTTGTAGTACTAGTTACATTCATAATCCTCATAACAGAACGACTACATTTCTCATTTAATTTTTTAATTACTTCAACTAGTTTATTTTCATCAATTAAAACTTCATATTCTCTAGTTACATTATCATTTTTCTCAATATATCTCATAATTCCCCCAAGACACAAATTATTGTATTCTAACGACTATATCATGTCAATAAATTATACACTATATGACACATTATCTATCAAAGGTAACTTTACCTATTTTACCCTCTTTTAAATCATTAATTATAATAGTATATACTTTATCATAATCAACTTCATTACCACGCATCAAACAACCTCTTTTACGACCAATAGTATCAAGTACAGTAATAATATCACTTATATCGGTAATACCATATTTTTCATTTAATAAATTAGGATAATATTTATAAAGTGTTTTAATAATATAAACAGCTATATCATCTTTATTAAGTATTTCTTCTTTAATACTAGTAAGACTAGCTAAATTATATGAAACATCATAATCATCTATTTTAGGCCAAAGTATACCTGGAGTATCTAATAGTTCTATATCTTTATTAAGTTTAATCCAAGATACATTTTTAGTAACACCAGCACGATTAGCAACATCACAAACATTACGTCCAGCCAAACGATTAATAAGTGTACTTTTACCAACATTAGGTACACCAACAACTAAAGCACGATAATTTCTTCTATTAAGGCCTTTAGCTATTCTTTTTTCATTAATAGATTTTAATAGTTCTTCAGTTTTTGAAATAATATCTTTAGTTATATTACTATTTTCTTTTAAATTAGTCTTAATAACAACATTATTCTTTTCATATTCATTAATAAATTTATCAGTAATATTTCTATCACATAAATCATATTTAGTAAAAATCATAATACGTGGTTTATTACCAATTAAAGAATCTAAATCAGCTATTCTACTTGATTTTGGCATACGAGAATCAATTACTTCATAAACTATATCTATTAAATCTAGTTTTTCTTTAATTTCTCTTTTAGTCTTAGCCATATGACCAGGATACCAGTTTATATTAGTTTTATTTTCATTCATTAGAGATCAACTCCTTTATATGTTATTAATATCTTCTATTATTTGTTCAAATAATTCTTTTCTATTTTCATATGTATCATAGTATTTAATATTATTTTTTTTACAAAACTCATAATTATATTTGTCTTTTTCTTCTATGTCATAAAAATGCTTGTATATTTGCTCATTGGTCCAGTCATTTGTATAATCATTTAATTTATCATTTTTTCTTATACCTTCAATTATTTCTTCAATTGTTCTACATCCAAGTCCTAAACATATAATAGCATCATTTTCATCTACTAAATCAAATAATTCTTTGATAGAACAAAAATCCCCTTCAATTAAAGATGGACACGAAAGTATTTTCTTATTCCAACGAGCAAATGTAATAAAATGCTTAGGCAAAATATTCTTTCTTGCATCGCTTTTTCTGTTTCCCATATCCAATTCTGGTTGACTTTCAATAAAACCATTTCTAATTGCCTCAAAAGAAAATTGATTATATATTGGATACTTATCCTTAATTAATTTTGATAATGTACTTTTACCCGCTCTTGGAATACCAACTATATATAAATTTTTCAATTTTTCTCACCTCACTATTGCTGGTCTTGACTAAATTGTTATCAACCAATTTATATTAGTTTTGTTTTCATTCATTTGGATCAACTCCTTTTATTTTGAATATTTATTTCTATCTACTTTATAAATAACATCATATTCTTCTTCAGTTGGGTCTTCCCATTTAGATTCTAATTTTTTCATCAATCCTTCATCTAAATATAAATCTGAACCACCATTTCCTTCAAGAACTCTTTTGTTTCTTTCTTCTATATTTTGTTTCCATGTTTCATCATCTACACAAACATAATGAATCTCACATTCTACGCCATTTTCTTTATAATAATCTCTGATAGTTTTTCTTTCTTTGCTTGACCAAAGTCCTCTTTCAAAAATAACATTAGCTCCTGCTTTAGCAATTTCCCCTACTTTTCTCGTTAAATACTTATTTAGTCTTTCTGAAAAGGCATTATAGAATTCGCCTTGTTCATTATTAATCAATTCATATGTAGCTTCATCTGGAGTAATAACAACTGCATTCAATTGTTCTTTTAATTGATTTGAATAATAACTTTTCCCACTACAAATCTTACCACAAACTAAAATTACCTTTCCCATTATATCACCTCTATTTTCACTAATTTATGCTTTATACATAATATGTCGGCATGGTACAAGCCAATCAATTTATATTTGATTGGGTTAACTTTTCTTTATTGTTCATGAGTATTACCTACTTATTTTCCAATTACAATTTCACATATTAAATCATATTTTTCTTTAAATACTTCTTTAGTTTTATCACTTAAATCATTATAGTCTTTTTCAAAGGCATTTTTTATCCATTCTCTAACTTCATTTAGACTAACATTATTTCTATTATATGCCGAATTAAATAGCATAGGAATATTATCAAAATGAGCTAATATATCTGCATCTCCCACACATAATTCTTCAATAGTTGTAGCATTTTTACTGCTTCTATGATTATATACACATTTTAAAACTCTTTCTTTTTTAGTTTCATCGTATTCTAAATTAGTTAATACTTCTCTAGCAATAATCTCACCATTTATATGATGATCTTTTCTATCTCCAATTTTATTAATTAATGCTATATCGTGAAGTAATGACCCCAAAGCAACTATTTCTTTGTCAGCATTATATTCATCAGCCAATTTTAAACTTTCTTCATAAACATATTTAATATGCTCATTCCAAAAATCATAATGGTCATCTGAATTATTTTTATATTCTTCTATTTTATTCTTTACGTATTTTTCTACTTCTTTAATTATAGCATCCTGTCCAGGATACCAGTTTATATCAGTTTTGTTTTCATTCATCCCACTCAACTCCTTTTATAAAATCACTAAAATTATAGCATAAAAAAGGCAGATTTTCTATAATCTGTCTATATTTATAACAATTATATGTTCTTAAATATTACGTAATCAATTTTAAACATTATATTACCTAGTTACATGGCAATAGTGTTTTAATAATTAATATTAAATTGAATCAATTATAATTCTTGCAACTTCTTCCACTGATATATTATTAGTATTAATTATTTTTGCATTAAATTGATTTTTTTCAAATTCTTTTATACACCTGTCAACTTGATTATAAGCCCATTCAGTACTATCTTCTCTTGAATCCAATCTATTAATTATTTCTTCTTTTGAGGCATCTAAAATAAAATGTTTTATTTCAACACCAGATGTTTTTAATTGATTAATAATTTCATCATAATAATTCTTATTAGTTATTGTCATAGGTACAATTACTATTTCATAAACAGAACACATATATTTTAAGATATCCGAATTAAGTATTCTCCATAGTTCATAATCTTGAAAATCATCTTTTTCATGATTGAACATATTAGATAAAAAACCACCAATCTCTTCTGGATCATATATAATAGATTTATCCAACTCATTTTTTAATAATTCAGCTGTTGAAGTTTTACCAATACCAAAACTACCATTAATCCATATAATCATTTTTTTACCTTCTTTTATTTTAAAGTTATTTTTTAATTATCTTTTGATATTTTTTTTCTAAAGAACAATCTACTATACTATCAATATGTGATTGAGTAGTATCAAAAACTGGAATATCTAAATCACTTTGTTTAACTAACATTTCAATTTCTGTACATCCAAATATAACACCTTTAATACCATGTTTTGCTATCATATCATTTATAACACTCACATAGTATTTTTTTGAGCTATCTTTTATTTCACCTTTGCATAATTCATCAAAGATAATTCTATCTATTTCATTTATTTTTTCATTAGTATCAGGAGTATAAACAGTTAAACCATTTTCAGCTAATCTATTTTTTAAGAAATCCTCAACCATAGTGTATTTTGTACCTAATAAACCAACTTCAGAAACATTACTCTCTCTACATTTACTAGCAACGCAATCAGCTATATGTATTAATGGAATATTAATTTGACTTTGAACATAGTCTGCAAGTTTATGCATTGTATTAGTTGCAATAGCTATATAATCTGCTCCAGCATTTTCTAACACTTTAGCGATTCTTGCAAGTTCCACACCTATTTTATCCCATTCATTATTAAGCATTAATTTTCTTATTTCTTCAAAATTAACATTATATATAATCAATCTAGCACAAGTTAATCCACCTGCTTGCTCATTAACTTGATTATTTATCCTTTCATAATAATGAATAGATGATTCATAACTCATTCCACCTATTATACCTATTGTTTTCATTTTAACACCTCTTCATCAAAACTTTAATCTTCAATACAAAGTATTAAATACTACTTTTTTAGTCAATGCAATTACTAAATATTTTTATTTTCTTTTACAATTTCAATTATTTTAATTTTACCACTTGCTAATATTTCAACTATTGGTTCTTTTCCTTCTTGATTCTCTTTATATTTCCAGTATTTTTCAGCAAGTAGAAGATTTTTATTCTTATCTATTGTACCATCAAAACAATTATATGAATCTCCTACATATACACTACCATCAACTTCTACTTTAACAATTGAATAAGTAATTCTTCCAAGTTCAATAAATAAATTATACCATTTTTCTGCTTCCTCTTTGGAATTAGAAACATATAAAGATGATAATCTAGATGGATAGTTAGGATATTTTTCTTTTCTAACTTCTTCCATAGCTAATTCTCTTAATGCTACTTTCAAGTGATGATCTAATTCTACATTTTTATATGCTTCAGGATTTTTGTATATTTCATCAACTTTACTTTTTAAAGCATAAACTCTATCATAAACACCACTATGATGATTATCATCAAATACTAGTACTTGTCCAAGTTTCACTGGCCTATCAGTAACAACATGATAATATATTTTGGACATATATACTCACCTCTTTTTATAATTTATATATGTTTTTTATATGGTCTAAATCATCTTTTAAACTTAATGATTCATCAATTATAATATCATTTATTTTATTCCAATCTTCTTTTAAACAAATATTATCAATTGTTTTTGTTTCAAATAATTCTCGTAGATTATTAAATTTTATTTCACCACTTCCATTAGTAATTCCACACCTTTGAAATGTAATATAATCATTGTATTTAATAATCATATACTGATTTTTATTATTATTAAAATAAATTGATATTTCTGGTTCACCACCAATTTTATTAAATAATTTTTCAAACAAATCAAAATCAACTATAAACTTAGTCATAAAGCTTCCTCTTATTAAAAATCAATTCCTTTTTGTATACCTAAAAGTATATCATATATCTCTTTTGCTTCTGGCCATAAATCATCATAATGAAAGATATGATCAATACCATCATGTTTATCTGTAACAAATCTTTCAAACTCATTTATACAATCATTTATATTATCTTTATTAACTTTATCTTTAATAATTTGTTTGGCTACATTAATATAATGTCTATATAATAAAACTACAATACATTGATAATATGTTTTTTCTGGTAAATCAGATTTCTTATAAAATTTCATAACCATATCTTCAGTTACTTTACGAGGATTAGTTATAATTATTTTATTTGATCTAAATACACCATGTGGGCAATTAGGACTTGGGCAATCTATTAATTGTGCTCCTTTTGGAACTTTTACATCATAAATAGTATCTCCACGATGAATCCATCTTAAAATCTTTGTATCAGTTGAAAAACTAAATCCACCCATTAATACGGGATCAAAAGTCTCAGGATTCCATGTTTCTGCAACATTTACTTCACCTATTTTATATTCAAATCCATTAGCATTAGATTTTAATCCATCTACTAATTTTAAATATTTCATAACTCACCTCTTAACTATCAATGTCATAATATTCTATGTCAATTAAATCTTTTTTATTAAATGTTAATTTCATTATTGATGGTGATTTCATAACACTATCTTTAATTAATATTTTATCTTTATAACTAATTGTTAATTTTTTAGGTACTTCTGCTTTTATTAAATTACAGTATTTTAATAAATAAAACAAGATAGCTGCATTATGAGAAACAATAGCTATTTCATCATTTAAAGAATTATCTAAAATATAATTAATCTTATCTTCAAATCTTTTTCTAACTTCTTTTTGTGATTCACCATTTATATTTTTTAAATCTTCATCAATAAACTGATTTGCCCAAAAAATATCTTTAAGTTTTTCATCAGAAAAATCACCATAATGTCTTTCATCAAAAGATGGTGAAACATTAATATTATCACTAATATATTTAGCTGTTTCTTTAGCTCTTTCATAGTTACTTGCCCATACTTCTTTAACATTAGCTAAAAACGTGCTTTGTGATAATTTATAAGCTAGTTTTCTACCTTCATCAGTTAATTTTTTTAATTCATCAAATCTTTGTTTACTAATACTTTCATTATTTGAATAACTACTATTTTCTTTTTGTGAATGTCTTATTAAATATATTGTTTTCATATATCACCTATCTTAAAGGATTTTACAACTCTTTTTAGTTTCTTCTTCACCAATATTACAAATATAGTAATCATACAACATATTTGCAACTTCACTTCCATCTTTTTCATAATCATTTGGATATACTATTAATTCAAATGTTGTTCCATTGAAATAGAATAAATTATTATATTTCTTAAAACCAATTTTTTTATAAAAATTCCATCTTCTTACAGTGACAGGATCAGCTTCATCAACTTTTTCTATTTCACCAAGTATTCCATTATCTTTAATTACTTTTTCTAATAATGTTTTTATTGCAAGTGATCCATAACCTTTACTTTGATATTCATTAAATATTGCAAAATAGTCAAGATAATATGGATAATTATTAATTCTTTCTATCATAAAGAAACCAATAAGATTATCTTCATCATATATTCCATAAAATTCTTCAACACCATTTTTATATGCAACAGTAATTGTTTTCCAATCTCTTTGTTCTTCTTTGGAAAATAATTGTGTATACCTATCATAAATTTTATTTTCAAATTCTTCAATTGTTATCTTTCTAACATCTATCATAATTTCACCTCATTTACTTAAGATTTTTACTATAATATTCTACATCAACACTAGTTCCATCTGGATTATATTCTTTTGCATCTTTAATATGGTCAACAAATCCATAATGTTGATATATTTTTTTATTTTTTATTTCTTGTGGTTCTACACCAATAGTTACTCTTTCATAACCTTTTTTCATTAAATCATTAATCATATATTTAAATAATATAGAAAAATATCCTTGACCACGATATTCTGGAAGAGTTCTAAATGCAAATAAATAAGCTGTTTTATCATCAACTAAATCTTCAGAATTTTGTATTTGTTCTTTAGATATTGCTGCTGTTGCTTCACAAATTATTTTTCCATTTAATACACCATGATAGTTAATAGTTCTATTATTTTTTATATTATCTAGTGCCTGTTCTTTCCATTTTATCCAATTATATTTTTCTTTAGTATCTCGTTCAATATAATAATCAAATGTTAATGCTACATCATCAAGAGTTGCTACTTTACAAATATAATTATCCATAACAACTCCTATTTAGTAGCTGATTCAACAAGAACTATTTTCTTATTTGTAAAATCAATTTGTACTTCTGTTCCAAGAGGAATTATTCCAATTGGAAAAGCATGACCAATATTAATATTATAAAGAATTGGTAAATCTTCATGATTAAACTCTTTCATTACTTTTTTATATACTTCTTTATATTCTTCATAATATTCTTCACCTTGAGGTTTACCAACAATTATACCTTTAATAACATCAAATAATCCTTGTGCACCTAAATTTCTTAAATACCATGTTACATATTCAGGACTTAGTTTTTCTTCACTAGTTTCAAGTAATAATATTTTATCTTTCCATTCTTCTTTAGTTGGCCATATTTCTGTACCAACAATCATTGGAAAAACATCAATACATCCACCCAATATTTTACCAGTTACTACACCAGTTCCTTGTAATAATTCATATCCATGAGCTTCTGGTAATGTTTTTTTAGCTACATTAATATTTTCTTCACCCCATGGTACAAAATCATTAGACCACACTTCACTAGATTTTATTTCATAGTTTGTACTATCTTTTAATAATATATTTTCTACTGCTTCTTTGGTATAATCAAACATTTTAACATATTCACCAAATTCACACATTATTGTTGGTCCATAATAAGAAACTATCCCTGCTTTATTCATCATAAAATGATTAACTGTAGAATCAGAATATCCCATAAATATTTTAGGATTATTCTTTATGACATCATAATCAATATATGGCAATAATCTAATAGTATCATCTCCACCAATTGCACAAATTATTGCTTTAATAGATTCATCTTTAAAAGCATCCATCAAATCTTTTGCTCTTTCCTCTGGATGTTCATAAACAAATTTACTACCTTTTAGCGCATTTGGCATAGCTACTAATTCTAATCCAAATTCCTTTTCTAATCTTTCTTTTGCAATATAATATTTGTGGATTAATGCTTCTTCTCCAAGTATACCAGAAGAAAGACTTACTACTGCTACTTTATCACCTTTTTTTAACATATTTGGTTTAATCATAATATCACCTCTAATCAAAATTATTATAACATAAAAAGTAGGATAGCTCCTACTTTTTGTTTTTAGGTTTATTCTCTTGATATTTCTTAATTAATTCTTTGTTTTTATTTCTCAAATTCACTATTTCTTCTGGAACATTATCATAACATTTCATCTCTTCAATTGCACATCTTTTGCATTTCCTTTTCCAGATAGGAACTTCTTTATATTCAATTATTCTTTCTCCAGAAACTTCTGAATATGAAACATCTTTTTCTTTTTGATAATCTTTATACCAACAAGACCAATCATGTCCTTCTTTTAAACATGTTAACCATCCATTAACATATTCTTCTTCATCTTCTTGTGGAATCTTTAAACTATTAATTAGTTGAACTTGATAATTAAGATCTAATTGAGAAAACCAATCTAATAAATCTTTATTATCTTCACCTATTAATTCTTCAATGATTTTTCTTAATTCTTTAATAAACTCTTCTAAATCATTATTCATAACTACTCCTATTATTTTTTATTTAAATGCGTAAAATAACCATCATCATACATAATATCTTTTTTTATACATTCAATAACATTTCTAATTCTAGGAATTGTATTATCTGGTAAATCATTTATATTAAACCATCTTAAATCATCACATTTATTAGGTTCCATTATTTTTGGTATTCCATCATACTTTTTAGGTTTGAAAAACACATTTATATAATCATCTTGATAAGGATGAATTAAAGTAACAAGTTCTAAATCTTTTTCTAAAACCTTTATACCTATTTCTTCCATTGATTCCCTAGCTACTGCTTCCGTTAATGATTCACCATGTTCCAAATGACCACTAGCTGCCATATCATATTTATCATCCATATAACCAGTATTACATCTTCTTTGTAATAATATTTCTTTACCATTTTCTGTTTCTCTTGTAAGAACTAAAAAAACTGATACTGTACTTTGATATCTTTCTTTCATAATAACCTCTCTTACTTTAGTCTTCTATAATAATCTTTTTGCCAATCGATTCTTTTACCGTTTTTTCTAATATAATTAAGTGATCCATATGTATAACCATCATCAGGAAGGATTTCTATTTTCTCTATTTCATCTAAATTAATACGCCAAACACATCCTTGTAATACATCACTATTTTGTGTAATACATCGATCAAATGTCTTTTTTATTTTATTACATACATCAAGATATTTTTTATCTGTACGATGTTTATCATATTTATCAGTTCTTACATAAGCTTTTAAATCATCAATAGTTATATTATATTTATCTAATACTTTATCAAACTCTTCTTTTTCTTTTAAAGAATTAGGTATATAAATATTATTTAATAAAAATGAATATCTTCTAAAATCAGTTATAAAAACATCTTTTTCATTTTTATTAAATGTTATCTTAACATCACAACCTTCTGCTTTCTTACCACGTCTTTTAGCTGGACAAATACCATTATAACATTTTACCCAACACCATAATGGATATTTAGTATTATTTGGATTAGCTACTTTTTCATTCATTTTATCTAATATCCATAAATAAGTAGTACCTAATTTCTTAAAATCAATTTTACTTTCATCAGTTTCTAAATAACCTTTTTTAAATAAATCTTTAACTGCATCTATTGTTTGAAAAGTAACTAATTTCATATTATCACCAATTTAATTATATCACAAAAAAAGAACTTAATTATTTTAAGTTCTTTGATAATTGCCAATTACTTTTATCTGCATCAGATGGCATTCTTAAATCTCCTCTTGGTGAAACACTAACAGTACCTACTTTAGGTCCATCTGGTACACAATTTCTTTTAAATTGATTGCGGAAGAATCTAGTAATAAAATCATCATAATATTTTTCTAATTCTTCTTTAGTATATTTATCTTTAAAAGCTATATTAGCTAAATATAATGTTTTATCTTTAGAATATCTTTTTCTTAAGAAATTATAGATAAAGAAATCAATAACTTCATATGGTCCAACAGTACTTTCTGTTTTTTGTACTACTTTTTTTCCATCTGTAGGAAGTAACTCTGGACTAATTGGTGTTCCAATAATATCTAATAAGGTATTTCTTAAACTTTCTTCACCACAATCATTAGCATACCATTCAATTAAATATCTAACTAATGTTTTAGGAATAGAACAGTTTACTCCATACATACTCATATGATCTCCATTATAAGTACACCATCCAAGTACTAATTCAGATAAGTCACCTGTACCAACAACTAATCCTTGATACTTATTAGCTAAATTCATAAGAATTTCTGTTCTTTCTCTAGCTTGAACATTTTCATAAGTAACATCATGAATTTCTGGATCATGACTAATATCTTTAAAATGTTGAATACATGCATCCTTAATTGGTATTTCAAGTAATGTAATACCTAATTCTTTACATAGATTAATAGCATTATTATATGTACGAGATGTTGTTCCAAAACCAGGCATAGTTACACCAATAATACCTTTAACATCAAGATTTAATTTCTTAAATGCATCATAAGCAACAAGTAAAGCAAGTGTTGAATCAAGTCCACCTGATATACCAATAGTAACTTTATCAGTATTTACTGCACTAAGTCTTCTCGCTAAGCCCATAGCTTGAATAGAAATAATTTCTTTACAAACTTTACTACGTTTATCATTATCTAGTGTAGGTACGAATGGATGAGAATTAACATTTCTATCTAATTTATAATTTTTATTATGATTATCTTTTTGAGTAATAATAACTTCTTTATATTTTTTATTTAAACTTCTTTTACTATCACTAAAAGTTTTATTAGCTAATCTTTCATTAGTAATACCTTCAATATCAACATCAAATATTTTCATTTGATCATCTAATTGATAACGCTCAAGAGATGCTAAATATTTACCATTCTCATATGCATAACCACTACCACCAAATACTAAATCACTTGTAGATTCACCAAAACCAGTTGAAACATATAAATAACCTGATATAGTTCTAGAACTTTGTGTTTTAACTAATTCACTACGATATTCATTTTTACCAACTAATTCATTACTTGATGATATATTAGCAATAATATTAGCACCAGCTAAAGATAAATAAGAACTAGGTGGAATAACTGACCACAAGTCTTCACAAATTTCTACGCCAAATTTATAACCAACATTTGAATTAAAGATTAAATTACCAAATGGAATCTCTTCACCAAATAAATTAATTGATGTAATTTCCTCATCTATATATGGAGTAAACCATCTTTTTTCATAGAATTCTGAATAATTTGGAAGATATTGTTTAGGTACAACACCTTTAATCTTACCACCTTGAATAACTACTGCACAGTTATATAAAGTATCAGAAACATTAATTGGAGCGCCAATAACAAACATTACATCATAATCTTTAGAAAACTCTACTAAATCTTTTAAAGAATCCATTGATGTTTCCATAAGTTGTGTGAAACCAAATAAATCTTGACAAGTATATCCAGTTAAAGATAATTCTGGGAATACTAATACCTTAACATCCTTTGAATCAGCTTCTTTAACTAATTCTTTCATTCTATTAACTGAATCTTTAGAATTTGATAATTTACTATTGATTGTTGCAATAGCACACTTTACAAATCCATAATTTTTCATAAAAACCACCTCAATTTATGCACTTATTATACTACCATCATAGTCATTTGTCAATGTTTTTAACAAAATGTTAATATCATTTTTTAATAAATAAAACTGATAGACTAACTATCAGTTTAATATTTTATTTCTTAGCAACAAAAACAAGATAATTTTTCTTATGATTAAATCTTACTGTTTCCTTCTTATCAATTCTAATAATATTAAAGACATTTAAATAGTTTTTTAAATCATTTATATCAAATAGTCTAATATATTTATCATCATTAAAATAGTCTTTCATATTCCATCTATTTTATTACCATACAATGTTTATTTAATTTATCAATATCTCCAATATTAACTAAATAATATTCAAAGAATATTTTATCTAATTCTTCTTTACTATATTCTTTATTTGAACAAATAATTGCATCATAATTAACACCATATAATAAATACTCTGAACCAATTTCTCTAAAACCTAATTGTTTATAGAATTCTAATCTTTTAATAGTAATTGGATCAGTTGAAACTGGTTTTTCTATTTCACCAATAAGCCCTGTATCAGATACTATTGTATCAAGTAATAATTTAAAAGCTCTTCTACCATATCCATTATGTTGATATTCTTTATATATTCCAAAATAATCACCATACCATATTTTATTAGGTAATTTTTCTAACATGAAAAAACCTATCTCAGTATCATCTAACATAATTTTATAAAAATGTTCAATACCTTTTTGATATGTTTTTTTAACTATTTCCCACTCTTTTTGTTCATCTTCTGGAAATAAAGTAATATATTTATCATAAATATTCTTTTCAAATTCTTCTATTGTTATTTCAATGATGTCTAACATAATATCACCTACTTTTTAACACTTCTAGTACTTTATCATATACTTCTTTATTCATATGATCTTTATGCCATGGTTTAATAAAATTAGTATATTCATAAAGTGCTTCTTCTTTATTTTCATTATTAACTTTATCTTTAATTATTTCTAAACTAGTATTATAACAACCTCTTATTGCTAAAGCCGCTATTGTTTCAAAATATGTTTTAAGTGGCATATTAGATTTTTTATATAACTCCATTGTTAATGGATCAGAAACAGGAATAGGATTTCTTAATATTATTTTATTAGCTGCTAATATTCCATTAGGGGTTTTTTGATTAACAACATTTACTATTTCTGCATCAGGTGGTAATTCTACTTCACAAAGTGTATCTCCTCTTGTTACCCATCTTAAAATACCATCTATGTTTGAAAAATTAAATCCTCCTCTTTTATCCCAATCAGAGTTATCTTTATCCCAAGTATCACAAACTGTTACTTTATCAATGTTTAATGGTCTTTCTTTATTATCAAGACTTTCTTTAAATACCCATTTATAGTATTTCATAATTCTCCTATATATTAATCCAATATCTACGATATGTGGTATTTTCTGATTCTTTAGTTAAACTATTTTCGTATATTCCACCATTTTTTTCTATTACTTTAGCTGAACCAATATTTTGTTCTCTACAAGTTACTAATACTTTATTAAGACCAAGCTTACTGCATTCTTTTAACATTAATGCAAGTATTTTAGTACCATAACCTTTTCTTCTTTCACTTGGTCTAATTAAATAACCAATATTACCACCAAACTTAAGTAAATTATCATTTAATTTATGCCTTATATCAACACCACCATAAATATGATTATTATCATCAACTAATACAAATGTTGTTTGATCCTCATATTCCGGTTTATATAATTTCATATTCTTGTTATGTTCTAATTCAATTAGATAATCTTCATAATTATCACTATTTACTTTAGCTAAATGTCTAAATCCTTCAAACTTATCTTCAAGAGTATCTCTATTTATTTCATCAATCATTTCTAATATTTCTCCTTTATCATCAAGTGTAATTTCTCTTAGATAAACCATATTATCACCTACTTTTTCTATATACTTTTTCTTTATCTAAATACTTATCTAAATCATGTAAATCATCTATAACATCATATAAATCTTCTAATTCAAAGAATTCAAATTTTTCTTCTTTAATCTTTTTAAATTTCTCTAAAAATTCATCATAAAAACCATCAATATTATAAATAACAATTGGTTTATTATGTTCCCCTACTTTTTTACATTGAATGGAAGCCATTAACTCAGATAATGTACCAAAACTACCTGGTAATATAATAGTTAAATCACCGGTATTAACTAAATATCTTAATTGATCACTACATGTGTTAACTAATACTTTTTCATCCGCATCTACTTCCATTAAAGTACCATAATATTCTTTTGGTAATACTGAAATTATTTTACAATTATTCTTTTTAAATACTCTATATACACTACCCATCATACCATTTTCTGATGAACCAAATAATAAAGTACAATCATGTTCACATAAATATTCTGCTAAATTAGAAGCTGCTGTTAAATACTTCTCATCAACCATATTTGAACTTGAACAACCAACAAATACTACCATAACCTTCACCTAAATTAATTATATCATAAAAAAATAGTAAACTTGACATTAAACTATTAATTATAACTAGACTATTTTTTTTCTTGTGCTATAATTTTATTAAATTAATGGGGAGATGTAACATGGAAAAAAAGATGAAAAAAAAGAAATTAATAATAAAGAAAAATATCTTAATAATTGTAGGTGTTATAATTTTAATTATTTCTTTAGTATTAGGTTATTTATATAGTAGAACAATTAAGGGTGAAAAACTTGATGAAGGTGTTTATCGTTATAAAATTAAGGGTGATAAAGAGACATATATACCAATGATAATTGAAAATGATAACATATATTACTTAATGCAAGAAGATGTAAAATACACATTATATAAATATAATATTCACTCTAAAAAACCAAAGAAAGTTGGAACAATAGGTAAAAAATATGATTATTGTTCATTTGAAAAAGGTTACATAAACTGTGCAAATACTGATCATAATAATGAAAACTATTTTTTAGATAATCAAGTTGAAGATGTTTATTATGATTATAAACTTAATTTAGTATTTAAAAAACCAATTAATAAGAAAGAACAAGTAGATGTATTAATTTATCAAGGTAAATTTGCAACACTAAAAAATAAAACAATTTATGATGAAAATAATAAGGTTATTAAAGAATTAAAATTTGATTTTCCTGATTCATCATTTTTTGGAGAATATACTATTGATGGAAATATTTATTTAGTATTCTATTCCAGAGATGATAGAGATTATCTATATTATGATGTTACTAATGATACATATGAAAAAAAGCTAGATTTATTTTACTCAAAATATGATCGAGGATTTTATGCTTTGACAAATGGTAATATTACAACATATGATTTAGCTAGTAAAAAAATTACTGAATATACTGATTTAAATCTTGGTAATTATGCACGTACTTCAACTATCGAAAACAATGTTTTCTATTTCCTTGAAAATAATCAATTATATGCATTAGATTTAAGTAAAAAAACTATTGAACGATATGAATACAAATTTGAAAAAGAAATTAGTGGTATTGACTTTAATGGGGATTATATATATTTATCTTCATATGCAGTTGATTGTACAATCTATTTATTAGATACTAAAAAAGCTACTAAAACGAGTTATGGATCAATTAAAGAATATACTAAATATATGGATGATTTAATTGATAAAAAAGTTTTAGAATTAGAAGATAAATTCCATGTAGATATTGTTTACAAAGATCAAGTTAATATCAAAAATGAAACATTTAAAACAACAGTTATGAATAATAATTACATTCTAGTTTCTGCCCTTAATATTATGGAAGAAGTATTAAACAAATATAATGTAGAATTCTTTGATAAATTTAGAGAAAAAGGAAACAAAGGTATTGTTATTTATCTAGCTGATCAAATAATACCAATGGAAGGTGCTGATACTACATCTTTCCCTAGTGGTTATACACTAAATAGAAATAATGAATATGGTGTTGTTGTTGATTCAAATGGTTGGGGTCTTAAAAGTACATTATGTCATGAATTAATGCACAATACTGAATATAAAATGGATTCTAATATATATGAGAAATGGTTTAAAATGAATCCGAAAAAGTTTGAATATCAATATACATATAAAATAGATGCTAGTGATAAATATACAATATCTGAAGAAGATAAAAATAATGTTTATTTCTTTGATTCATATGCTAAATCTTATCCTACTGAAGATATTGCAAGAGTTTTTGAAAATATTTGTAGTCAAGAAGAAAATAGTCCTATATTAGAATATCCACATTTATTAGAAAAAGCTAATTTATTAAAAGAAACAATGGAAAAATACTTCCCTTCACTAAAAGAAGCTACCGTATTTGATAGTTTAAAGAAAACAGAAAAAAAAGCTACTGAGTAGCTTTTTATTTTTTATATAATTTCTCAAACATATATTTATTCATAACCGTATCTATTTCAAGAATATCTTTATTAAGTCTTGTATAATGAGTAATATGTTCATCAAAATATTTAAACCCTATTTTATCACTTAATCCTTTTGACTTATAATTATCTTTTGCATATCCATAGAAAATCTTATCAATATTTAGGTTATTAAAAACATATTTCATTGAAGATATCATAGCTTCAGTAGCATATCCATTTTTCCAATAATTAGGATGAATATTAATACTTATTTCCAATGATTTTAATTTATCATCATATCTATCATAAGTAATATTACCTATTGGTTTATTATCTTTTAAATAGATTATAAAATCAAGAACATTATTTTCATCATCTGCATATTTTTCATAACCATTTATTTTTGTAGGATCTAATTTAACATATTCAAATTCACCATCTATATTTCTTAATCTAGTAAAATCATATTCATATACTTTTTGATAATCATCAAGATTTCCTTTTTTTAAGATTAAACGATTAGTTTCTATAGTTGGAATAATATATTTCATAATCATACCTTTTTGATAATTAACATACGCTTTGCATTCAAAAGAATGTAGTTTAATATCAAAAGATTCTCTTTCATTCATATAACAAACATCTTTTTCTATATTATCAAACTTAAAATAGAAACACATAATATTTTCTTTTATTCTTTCTACTTGTGATACTACTGGCCAAACAATAGCTGATTCATTATATTCTGAAATAGTATATTCATTAAATGATATATCTTTTTTCTCACCAATTTCTAACTTATCAATTTCATCTTTATTATATCTAATCCATACTAATAAAGAATATTTATGATTTTTATCAATGATTCTTATTGTACCATCAATATCAAACTCTATTTCACTAACACCAATATCTAAATTATTTAGTTTCATAAAATTGTCCATAGTATCACCTACACCATTATAACATAAAAAAACCTAATACAAGTATTAGGTTTTATTCTATCTTTTTCCTGCTAATGATCTTAATTCATCTAATTTATTAATATTTTCTTTTACTTTATCTATATCAATCTTATTTGGATTAATATAATCTAATACTGCTTCTCCGTAATCTCTAATCATTAATGCAATAAATCCTTCATCTTCTAAATAAGATGAGTTAAGTTCTTTTAATGAATCTATTCCATATTGAGTAACGCATGTTCTTGCTAAAGTATTTCTATCTTCACCAGTATAATAATTAATTGCTTTAATACCAAATTCAGAAGCTAATTCTAACATATAATTTGCATCTTCTGTTTTAGTACTTGGGAAATACTTAAGAATATTAAAATCAATTGATTGCATTTCTCTAGCTCTTTTAATTATATATGGAACTAATTTTTCATCAAAATCAACATAGTTTCTAATTGCTAAATGATATTCTAAATCAAATAGATTAGATAATTCATCATTATTACCCCAATATCTAGCTCCACAATATTTACATTCTTTATATTGTAATTTCTTTTCACCATTAAGAGTTATTCTATCACCATCTAAAACTTTACCACAAGCCGTATCTTTCATTTGACCTTGATGTTTAACTGAATTATAAATAAGTTCTATTTCTGTTGTTGAACTACTTCTTAATAAAGAAATTAACACATCTATATCAAAGGCATATGGATTAATACTTTGAGCTTTTTCCCATGCATAAATTCCATTTGCTTTAATAACCATTTCCATATATTTCTTTTCTTCATATAATGGACGATTTGCACCCATACCGTATTTCTTAGCTATTTTTGATAAATATCCTTCATCTAAAGCTAATCCAGGTGCTGCATATACAAATGAATCTACATTATTATCTAAAGCTTTTTCTACAATATTTTTATTAGCTTTAATATCTCCACTAAAGTATTTTAAACTATTACCATCTTTTTCTACACAGTAAATAGCAAACTCTTTATTATTCTTTAATTCACTTCCCATATATGCTAGTAAAGATGTATCTATTTCCATAGCTTCTTTAACAAAGTCTATATCATTAAATAGTTTTTTATCAACTTTATTAACTAAATCTTTTCTTATTTTTAAAGCTTTAATTACAAAATCTTTATTAGACCATAATTCATCATCTGCTTTATTAACAATAGCTTCATTATTTTCTTTAATAGCTGCTAAGATAAATTCAGGTTCTGAATATAATTTATTAGAACTAATTATTGATGGATTAATCATATTAATAACTGAACTATTTTGCGATAGAGCTGTTTTAATTATTTCAATATTACTTTTTAATTCAAACGATGCATATTTATAAGCTAAACCATCTATTTGTACAGCTCTTTTCATTATAGTAAAATCATTTCTAAATGATTTATCACAAAACTCTAATGTGGAACATGTATATATTTCTAATGCTCTTATAACAAACTCTCTATTGCTTTTTAAACTACCATCAGCAAAGTATAATAATTCTGGATTATTATCATATACATCTATCATAAAATCTGGATCACTTTTTAATCTTTTTGTTGCATAATAGATAGACTCTGGAACTATATCAATTGCCATAAGCATAAAATATGGATCATCCAAGAACTTTTTATTAATATCTTTTAATATTCTAAAATCATCTGTTTCTTCTAAAGTGTTAAGTATTTCATACATATCATTTTTATCAAATTTATATGCTTCTTGCTCTTCTTTATATTCTTGATATTCTTCTACTTTTTCACGAACTATTTCAATTATTTCTTTAGCTGCTGTACCAGTTTTAATTATTGCACCACCTAAAACTTCTTTAATAGCTCCACCTACTTCAGAAACACTAGGTAAATTAATACCACCACTTATTACTGAAGGAAGATTATCTTTACCACCATTAAAAGGAATAATGGCTGTAGTAATATTATTCTTAAGTGTACGATAAGCATCCAGTAATTCACTCATTTTACTAGAATCTCCACCTAAATCTGGATGAAATACTTTAGCTAGACCTCTAAACTTTTCTTTTAAATCGTCTAAACTAAATCCACCATCAATCCCTAATATACTTTTAGCTTTTGTTAAATCCATATTCTCACCTATTTTAATTTTAACATAAATGATTTTAAAACTCAATTAAAAAGATAATAGTTTACTTACTATTATCTTTCTCTTCTTCTTTTTCATAATATGTATAATGAATACTTGTATAATTTTCTTTAATATATTCATATTCATCCTTTAATGTCATAATATCATCAACTTTTGGACTTTTAACTAAGATACCTCTTTTATTATAATTAAAATTCTTATCATCTTTTCCTTCTATCTTATAAGCTTCATACATATAATGACCAATTCGATATTCACCGGTTAAATTAGAATGATTTGGATTCTTTGTCCAATCATAACAAGTCCTAGTGTGATATTGTGGAATCATAATTTCATTTTTACCACTACCGACGATTATATAAGTTGTATACTGTTCTTCATACTCATATTCATACTCAATAAAATCTTTATTTATTGCATGTTGTTTTCTTAAATATTCATAATTATCAGACATTCTAATTAAACCATGTTTAAGTTCAAATTTTGTTAATTCTCCATTTTCATAATCAATAGGTCTTATTTCATCAGTCCATTCATAACCACGATAATATAATTTCTCTTTTGGAAAATATCTAACAAAACCATTTTTAACATATTTATGCAAATGTGCTTCTTTTATTTCACAATCACTATAAGCTATTGTTACATGATATAAATTCTTAAAAAAGTCACTTATTGATTTATAAACTTTTAAATTCTTAATTCCCATAAATCACCTAATTATTCTTCAAGTTTTTCTATTACCATAATATTAGTATCACTTAATAATTCTTTAAATTCTTTTCCAAAAGACTTATCACCAATAATAGAACCATAATGAGTTGGTATAACTATCTTTGGCGAAATAATTCTAGTTAATTCACTAGCTTCTTCTTTATTCATTGTAAAATGTCCTCCAATAGGAAGTAAAGCTATATCACATTTAATAGATTCTGCTTCTTTTGTTTTATCTGTATCACCAGCAATATAATAAGTAATACCATTAATAGTAACTATATAACCTAACCAATTATTATTTCTTGGATGAAACTCTTTATTAATATTATAAGCAGGGATTGTCTTAATAAAAACATTATCAATATTTACTTCATCAAATGGATTTAAGAAAACATATTTTTTAAAACTAATCTTTTCAATAACACTTTGCATACTAACAGGAGCAATAATAATAGTATTATCATTTTTAACTTTATAAATAGAATTTATATCCATATGATCATAATGATTATGAGTAATAAATATTATATCTGCATCATTATAATTGTTTTCTATTTTAAATGGATCAAAATATATTGTTTTATCAAAAACCATCTTTATACTACTTTGAGTATTAATGGTAATATTATCTGTATTCATAAATCTCCTATTTTTTAATATCTCTTTCTTTTGCCTTCATTAGCCATTTTAATCATATTTTCTTCTTCAGTGTCATAACTAGCTAAGACATAATGAAACTCTTTATTCATTGCTTTTAAATCAGCTCTTTTAAATTGATATAATCTTTTTATTTTCTCAGGTCCTAGAGCTTCACTAATATTTCTAATACTTTCTTCACTCATTTCTGGAACTCTAATATCATGAAATAATATTATTTCTTTAACTTCATTACAAAACTCTTCATTAAGATGATGTTTTTTAGCAAAAGAATCAAACATTTGTTCAGATACTACCCAATGTCCTTTAAAATGACCAGTTCCTTTACTATCTTCATAATAACAAGGTGGTTTACCTACATCATGAAATAGTGCAGCTACTCTTAAAACAAGATCATTTTCTACATTATCAACTACATTCATAATATGACCATATACATCATATACATGCCATTTAGTATTTTGATCAAATCCCTTACATGGTTTTAAATCAGGAACTAACTCAAACAATTCTTTTTCATGAGCTAATAATATCTCACTTGGTTTATCAGTTAATAATATTTCAAACAATTCTTTTACGCTCATTCTATCACCTACTTTAATATAACACAACATGATAATAATTTCAAAGTAATAAGTAAAGTAATTGTTTACAAATAATAATAATATATTTATAATTATTGTTAGAGGTAGATATGAAATATATTATTTTAGGACATCAAAATCCAGATGTTGATAGTGTTTTAAGTGGTGTTATATTAGAGAAAATATTAAATAATAATACAAGAGAAAAGAATTTTAAGTTTATTATTCCTGATGATGTTGTTGATGATATAACTGTTAAAGTAGCTAAAGATTTAGGAATAAATGTTGATGATTATAAAGAAAAAAATATTGATCCAGAAGATAAACTTATTTTAGTAGATCATTATGAAGAAACTAGGTATAATAATCCAATATCAGCTATCTTTGATCATCATCCACCAACATCAGATTATAAACCAACTATAAAACATGCATATTATAATTTACAATCATGTTCAACAACAACAGTTTTATTAAGATTACTTGAAGAATATGTTACTAAAGAAAACTTTGTTCCAATCTTAGTAGCAGCTATTGTTGATACAGTAGCATTTAAATCAACTAAGACTAATCAAAATGAAGTTAAGTTATTAAAAGAAAAATGTCTTGAATATGGAGTTAATCTAGACGATTATTTAGATATTGGTTTATGTTTAAATGATTTAGATGATTTAAATAGTGTTTACTTGTATGGTCTTAAGAAATATACTTTACAAGGTAAAAAAGTTGAATCTAGTTATATCCAAATAAAAGATGTTGATGGTAATAAAGATAAAATAGAAACTATATTTAATTTATTAAAAAATTATATAACTGAAAATAATATTGATGTATTTATGTTTATAGTACATGATATGGATAATTTCAAATCAACAGCTTATGAAATAAGTAAAGATGGTATAGAAAAAACTGAATATGACAAATATACATCTCGTGGAAATGTTATAATTCCAGACTTGGATAAGAAATTAGCTGAACAAAAAACTACAAGAATTTAATCTTGTAGTTTTATTTTACTTTTTTATCTTCTTTCGTTGTTCATTCTTTTTTTCTAAATTAAATAAATCATGTATTATTTCATATTTACTATCACTAACTTTATTATCACGATCCATTAGTAGTACATCAAATCCTTTTTCAACTGCTACATCAAGATTAGATTCATGATCATCAACAAATAAAGCTTCACCTTTTTTAATATCATAATCATTTATTGGATAATCAAAGAATGTTCCTTCTTCTTTAATAGAACCATATATAGATGAAACATATATTCTATCAAAATATTTATCTAAATTAGTATCTTTTAAATAATCAAATACACAAGGCCAATTATCAGTTAACATAATTAATGTGTATTTTTCTTTTAATAACTTTAATTCTTCTTCAACATTTTTACATAACTCATATTTACCATTATTATATGTTCTATCATAAGCAATAGCTTTCCCTATTTCTTTAGTATAACCAGGACAATCTAATTCACTAAGTATTCCATCATAATATCTAGTAAACATATCATATTCTTCATCTAAAGAGATAATCTTTTCTGATAACAAATGTCTATATTTCTTTTTTATTTCTTGATACTTTCCCATATCTATTTTATTAATATCAAGTAATTCAACGAATTTTGGTGTTATATCCCAATTTCTCCATGGACTAACAGCTACTACATTACCAAAATCTAACACTATATATTTATACATTCTAATCCTCCAAAATTGTATCTTTTAACAAAATAACATCTTCATTCAATTTATTTATTTCTTTTAAATTCCTTGGGTCATCATCAATAACAATTATTATACTACCATCACGTTTATAATTTTTTAAATAATTAGCTTTTAAAATAGATGACTTTTCCATATTATTAGCTTCTCTTGATATAATTATCCTATTTTCTTTTTTAAAGAATGGAACAAAAGTATCTAACCACCAATGTTTTTCTTCTTCTCCTTCATTATATCTAGTTGCTGAAAATATATATAATTCAACATTCTTCATTTTAGATATTTCTTCTAGTTTTTTTATATTACTATATAATGGTCTTTTTTGATCATATTTTCTAGCTTCATTAAATAAATAATCAGCTATAACACCATCCATATCTACAAATAGTTTTATTTTTTTATTTTGATACTTTTCTAAATAACTTTTTAAAGCTAGTTTTTTTACTTTCTTAGCAGTTATTATACAGTAATTATATGAATTAATAGTTATTATAATATTATTAACATCAACATAATAATTCTTACCAACTTTAGTTATTAATGAATTATCATTTAAAATCATTTTTTTAGTAAATAATATTACATCACTGAATATATTTAAATTCTTTTTTATTCTTTCTTCACCTAATTTAGTTGTATGAATTAAATCAATATTTTTAATTAATTCATTTTTCATATAATCACTTCCAACTAAGTTTTATTATAACATAAAAGTAGGATTACTCCTACTTTCTTTACTTTCTTGACTTATAAAGTTTTGCAAAATAACCATTTTTGTTCATTAACTCTTTGTAAGTTCCTTGTTCTTTTATAACACCATCAGATAGTGCATAAATAACATTAACATCTTTAATAGTTTCTAAACGGTGCGCAACAATTATTATTGTTTTGTCTTTTAAATGTTTAACAATGTTTTCCATAACAATCTTTTCATTTATGTTGTCAATTGCAGAAGTTGCTTCATCAAGTATTATTATCTTAGAAGAATCAAAGAATAATCTTGCAAGAGCAACACGTTGTCTCTCACCACCAGACATCTTTATTCCACGTTCACCAAGTTCTGTGTCTAATCCATTAGCGAGTTTTTCATAGAACTTGTCAAGACAAACTAATTTTAAAACTTTTAATATTTCATCATCTTCTATTTTCTTGTCAAATACTAAGTTTTCACGTAATGTTCCATCAAATATTGGAACTTCCTGTGAAACATAAGTTACATGATCATATAATGAATTTAAGTTTATCTCTTTTAATTCTTTTCCATCTATTAAAATGTTTCCTTCTTGGTACTTGATTAATCCCATTATTAATTTAACAATTGTTGATTTTCCAGATCCACTCTCACCTACTAAAGCAATTGATGTGTTAGCAGGTATTTTTAAAGATACATTGTGAAGCACTTGCTCACTTTCGTAAGCATAAGATAGATTTTTGATAGAAATTTCACCATCAACCTTTTTTAAAGTTAACCCCTTCTCTAGTCCAACATCATCATTTAAATCTAAGAAATTTATGTATTTGTTAACCGCTACTTTGTTTAATTTGTAATCTACATATTCAACATTGAATATTGCAATTGGTAAATAAGCTTTACCAAGTAATGCAATAACTGTAACTACTGCACCTACTGATAAGTCTGATTTAAGTACTGCGTATGCAAGTACAATTACTTTTAAAACATTTACAATTAAATCAAAAGCTGAAAAGAATATTTCATGAACTAATTTTATCTTTGTTTTACCATCTGCAATGTTTTTTATTCCATCTTTAGTTATTACTATTTCACTGTCGTACTTTTTGTTTGTTCTGAAAACTACTAGTTCCATAAAACCACGTACTAAATGTTTGTTTAATAACTCTTGGTTTATTAAAATAGTTTCTTTTAACTTGTAAAGTCTTTTTAATAAAATGTTTGATACTATTATAACAATTACATAACCTAGTAACACAAATAATACATATTCTTTTTTAACACGATAAATAAATATTAAACTGAATAATGCTGTTGGTATTAAATAACGTATTATTTTTAAGAAATAGTCAATCATTACATCACGTGATGCCGTTGCACCATCTTCAATTCTTTGCATCAAACGACCAGTTCCTAGTTTCTGATATTCTAAGTAATCAATCGATTTCATTTTCTTTAAAGCTTGTAATTTAAAATCTAAATATAATCGATTCTTTACTTGTTGTTCTGGATAATTTTCAATGTAACCAAGTATTGTTGAAATGATTAATAAAACACCATAGATTATTAACGGAGCAAGAGTTAATGTTTTGAATTGGAATGCATCCAATATTTTTTGATAATAAGTTACACCATATAAATCTAAGAAATTGATTATAACACCTATTACTACATAGAATATTATCATCCCTAAATTGTTTTTTAAAACTTCCTTGAATAATTTCATAATATTACCTTCTTTCTTTTTTTAGTTGTGGTATAAAAAAGAACCTCCTTTCATGAACAGCAAAACCACCACAAAATTTTCTGTGTTTGATTTGTTATTCATGAGGAGATTCTAGGCTCTCATCATTATTAACCTCACTTATAAAAGTGTCACGGTAATAAAACGCGAATAACTAATTGATTTATTACGAGTGTAATTATATCATATTTTTAAAAAATAATCAAATTTAGCTACTCTTACATTCTTTCTCTTATAATATTTTTACTACACAAATACGTTGCAATAAAGTATATTCCATAAATAACTATTAAAAAAGTAAGAGTCATTACTACACCATCAAGCATACCAGCAATACCCATACTACTTAATAAGAAATGACAGAATTCTAATCCAAATACTGTATGAATAATAGCTACTACTAAAGGCATCATAAAGAATATTAATGATTGTTTAAATAAAGCTTTATTTATTTCTTTTTCATCTGCCCCTATTTGTCTTAATACTTGATATTTATTCTTATCATCAATACAATCTGATAATTGCTTTAAAGAAAGAATAGCTGATGATGATATTAAGAATATAATACCTAAATAAATACCTAAGAAAGTAATAATCATCGATAAACCCGTAGATGAATCCTTAATTTCTTGTTTAGTTTGTTTCATAATTGAATATTTTGGAGTAAAATCATTAATTTTCTTTTCCATTAATTCTATAGTATCTTCTGTTGTATCTTTATAATTACCTGTTATTATTTGACTACGAATATTATCATGACTTAATAAGCTATCATCTACTACAAAGAATCCATCATTAGTAGCATTTCCACCAATTATATAAAATCCATCAACTACTTTAGTTGGTTTTAAATCTTTATTATATATTTTAATGATACTATCTCTTTTTACTACTTCTTGATAAATTTCTGGTTTAAAATTAGCTACTATAGCATATTCATCACTATTAACATTAACAGTATCCATATTATATAGTTTAGCTAATTTATTATAATCAGTTTCACCCATAATATGAACTAGTGTAGATCTTCCTAAATAGTTTGTTCTTTCTTTCGCATAATCTTCTTTATAATTTCCTAAAGAATCATCATAATGAAAATTTTCATCAATATACATATTAACTACTTCAATATCTTTAGTATTATTCTTTAATACTTCATCATTTTCAATAAAACTTACTAAATCTACTTTTTCATTACCATTACTATAAAAGCCAACTAATTCAAAATCTACTGGTGCATATTTATTAAGAGAATTATTAAGATAACTTCTTATGGTAAATACACTTGATAATACACATAAGGTAATAAATAACATAATACAAATTATAGACATTGATACTACCATAGTATTTACTCTACTACTAATTCCCTTAAAAGTGAAAACATTTAATTTCTTGTAATAAATATTTTTACATTTAGAAAGTAACTTTAAAAACATTCCAGAAATTGAATAAAATAGAATAATTGTTCCAAGAATACCAAGTCCTACTGGTTTAAGTAATATACTAACATCATGTTTAATTAATTCATTTACTCCACCAGTTACCATATAGTATGCATAACCTAACATTACTACAGATATAATAAATAATATTATACAAACATAAGAGTTTTTTATTTTAATAGTTTCATTTTTCTTACTAGCATTTAATAAATTAATTAGTTTGTTTTTACTAATAATAATTGTATTAAATATCATTACTATTAAATATATTATTCCAAAATATATTATAGTTTTAATCATAGCTGCTTTTGAAAAATTAAAGACAAACTTTTCCATATTAGCTTCAAAAAGTCTTGCAACAAATACACTAGTTACTTGAGATAACATTACACCTAAAGCAAGGCCTACTACTAAAGAAATTAAACCAATAATTAATGTTTCTATAAGTAGAATGACTGATATTTTTCTTTTAGACATACCAAGTGTCATATATATACCAAACTCTTTATTTCTTTTTTTAATTAAAAATCTAGATGCATAAATAATTAAGAAACCTAAGATAAAAGATACAAACACTGATACATAAGATAATACTTCAGTTAATAAATTAGTCATATCTATCTGTCTTGCATTTAAAGCTAACATTGCAGTTTGTGAATCCATTGAATTAAATACATAAAATATACATACGCCAAGTATTAAGGTAATAAAATAAATTGCATAATCTTTAAAACTCTTTTTTATGTTTGATATTGATAGTTTACAAAGCATCGTTTAATTCACCCCCAAGTAGAGTGACAACATCTATTATACTATCAAAGAATTCTTTTCTATTCATATCACCTCTTTGTAATTCATTAAATATTTTTCCATCTTTAATAAAAATAACACGAGATGCATAACTTGCAGTAAAAGCATCATGAGTAACCATAAGAATAGTTGATTTAAGTTCTTCATTTAAATACTTTAAACTATTTAATAATTGCTTAGATGACTTAGAATCAAGTGATCCAGTTGGTTCATCAGCAAGTATTAAACTTGGATTAGTTACTATTGCTCTAGCACAAGCAATTCTTTGTTTTTCTCCACCACTCATTTGATATGGATATTTATTTAATATTTTACTAATCTCTAATTCATTAGCTACATCATTTATTCTTTTTTCTTGTTGAAAAGATAATACATTTTGAATAGATAGTTCAAGAGATATATTTTCATATCCAGTTAATGTATCTAAAAGATTAAAATCTTGGAAAATAAAACCTAGTTTATTTCTTCTAAATTTATTTAGTTTCCCTCCTCTTAATTTAGTTACATCTTCATTATCAACAATTATTTCACCAGCTGTTACTTTATCAATAGTTGATATTAAATTCAATAGTGTGGTTTTACCAGAACCACTAGCCCCCATTATAGCAACAAACTCACCCTTAGAAACATCAAATGATATATCATCAACTGCTTTAGTTAAACTTGATTTGTTACCATAATATTTTAAAATATTTTTAACTTGTAATATTTTTTCCATTTTCCTCTCCTTCACTATCAATTGTAATAAAAGAAAGATTTTTTGTCTTTCTTTAAACATTACGATACATTACATTTTTGTAATATTAAATTTTATATAAATCATTTTTACCAAATTCTATAATTACTTTAGTATATTTCTTTTCTTCACTTTCAATATAGATATTATGACCTAGTTTATCACATAATCTTTTTATTATATATAATCCCATACCAGTTGATTTAACTTTATCTCTTCCATTACTTCCAGTAAATGATTTATCAAATACACGATTAATATCTTTACTAGGTATACCAATACCATTATCATATATTTCCAGAACTGTTTTTTCATTATCTTCTTTACTACTTATTTTAATAACAGAATCATCACTTTTATATTTAATACTATTATTAATAATTTGATTAATAATAAACTCTAACCATTTCTTATCAGTGTTTACTTTTACTGATTTTAGATTAGTTGTGAAAGATACATTATTTTCTAATAAATCATCTTTATTTTTAATACTAACATTTCTTATTACTTCTTTTAAATCTACTTCACTTATTGCAAAATCTTTTTCAGTATTTTCTGATCGTACATAATATAATACTTCATCAATATTATTATCTAGTTTTCTTATAATACTTAAGAAATCTTTACCATATTTTTCTTTATGATTATGACATTTTAACATTAAACTAGATATTGGTATTTTAACTTCGTGTATCCATATTTCAACAAACTCTTTAAATTCATTAATATTCTTTTTATATTCATTAATATTTTCTACCATTGATTTATTAATATCATATAAGATATCTACCATAATTTTCTCTTCATATGTAGTTGGTGTTGGTATAGTTTCTAATATTAAATATTTTTTATTTAATTTATTAAGATTATTTATTAAAATAAGATAGAATTTATTCTTACGATAAAAACTTATAAATATTATTGATAAACCATTTATTAATAGAAAGAATAATACTAAGATTATAGCTTGTGGATTAGTATTAAAAGCTTTTAGTATTAAAAAAATCATAAGTGATGATAATAAATATACTAAGATATTAATTATATGATCTTTAATATATATTCTTAATTTCATATTATTCTATACCCTATTCCTTTTCTAGTTTCTATTATTTCTTCATAACCTAATTCTCTTAATTTAGATCTTAATCTACTAATATTAACGGTTAATGCATTCTCATTAACATATTCATCATTATTCCATAAATCAGTCATTAATTCATCTTTAGAAACTATTCTATCTTTGTTATTAAGTAATAAATTAAATATAATTATTTCATTCTTTGTTAAGATAATTTCTTTATCTTTATTAGAGACAATTCCTTTACCAATATCAAATACTAAATCTTTATATGTTACTGTACTTTTATTTAATTCACATCTTTTAAATAAAGCACCTATTTTTAACAATAAAATAGTTGGATTATATGGTTTAGTTATATAATCATCTGCTCCATAGGAATATGATATTACTTCATCTGCTTCACTAGTTTTACTTGTAACCATAATTACTGGTATATGAGAAGTTTTTCTTATTTCTTTTAATAATAGTTCACCATTTAAATAAGGAATATTAATATCTAATAATACTAAATCTACGTTACTATTTAATATTTCTTCTTTAGCCATTTTAAAATTCTTTAGTATACAAGCTTCATAATTAGAATTATTTAATAAAAGTAATAATTCTTTAGCTATTACTTCATCATCTTCTACTATCATTATTTTTTTCATTATATCACTTCCTAATCAAAAAACTTATCTCTAATTCGATATGTCTTTTCATCGTTATTATTTAAGTCTACATCAGCTGTACGATGTGTTTCAACACTAACATCATATAATAGATTATGTGCATACCATTCTCTTAATAAACTAACTTTACTTCTTTCCCATGGAGTATCTTCCATAGATTCTAATTTAAGTAAAGCATCAATTATTTCTTCCCTAATTTCTGGATTAGTTATTTTATATGAACCATATATTTTTAAATTAGGATCTTTATCATATCTTTTATCAAGTACAAGTACATCATTTGGACCAAGAGTTTTAATAGTGTCTAAATAATCATCATCACCAATATAGATAGTTCCACTATTATATTCTATTTTATTTTTTTCTATTTTAATATCTTTCTTTTTTCTTTTTAAAGAATAACCAGTTACAAAAAGAAGAGTTATTACTGAAGAAAATATAACTAAATTTCTAATACGTTTTTTCTTCATAATATCCCTCCTTGTTGCTATATTATATCATTAATTTATATATTTTTGTAACTCATTTTGAAATTCATTTTGTATTTCTTGTAATCTATCTTCTGTTTTAGCTTCAAATCTTAAAGTTATATTAGGTCCTGTATTACTTGCACGTACTAATGCAAAACCATCAGGATATTTAACTTTAACACCATCAATTGTTCCATAAGTATAACCTTTACTATCACAATATTCTCTTATCTTATCAACAATATTAAACTTCTTATCATCATCAACTTTTACTTTAATTTCAGGTGTTGAATAATATTTAGAAAGATTATCTAAATAACTACTAAGGGGTTTATCTGAGTGAGATAACATTTCAATTAATCTCATGCCACTATATATTCCATCATCATAACCTGGCCATCTATCACGGAAATAAATATGACCAGACAACTCACCACTAAGTGGATAATCTCCCTTAGCTGTTTGCATACGAGTATAAGAATTACCTGTTCTATATTCTATTGGTGTTACACCTAGTTTATTAAGTTCATCTTCAAGTGTTTTAGAACATTTAACATCATACAAGCATTCTTTCTTATCAACTTTATCATATAAATAATCCCACATAACAGCTAAGAATTTATCTACAGGAATAAATGTTCCTTTTTCATCAATAAATCCTACTCTATCTGCATCACCATCATATCCAACACCTAAATCTGCACCAACTTCTTTTACTTTATCTTTTAAAATAGCTAAATTTTCTTCAACACATGGATCTGGATGATGATTAGGAAAATTACCATCTGATATATTAAATAATGGTATACTATCTACTTTATCTTTTATTTTATCAAATATATCATCAGCTATTATACTACTAGTACCATTACCGCAATCATAAACTACTTTTATTTTACGATTACCAAAATTTAGTTTAGAAATAACTAAATCAATATATGCTTCTCTTATATCAACATTTTCTATACTACCTTTTCCATCAACATAATCACTATTGGTAATAATATTATATATTTCCATTACTTCAGCACCATAAGCATTATGAATACCGTTATATGAAAATTTAAAACCATTATATTCTTTTGGATTATGAGATGCAGTTATCATCATACTAGAATTAGTATTCAAGTAATTTGCTGCAAAATAACACATTGGTGTAGTAGCTAAACCAATTCTTAATACTTTAACACCACAATCAACTAAACCTTTAGTTAGATTTTTTTCTAAACTTTCACTAGATAAACGATTATCATAAGCTACTACAGTACTTAAAATATTCTTTCTAATTAAGTTTGTTCCAAAAGCTCGACCAATATGGTATGCAAGTTCATCAGTTAATTCGGTACCATATACTCCCCTAATATCATATTCTCTAAAAATATTCTTTAAAACTTCCATTCTATCACCTCTTTAATCATAACATAATAAAAAGAAAAAATCTATTAATTAGACTTTTTCTTTATTACTTTAATTAGCGCTTACACAATCTCCAACTTTGGTCTTACCAGTACCAGTTGTTGTTCTTCCAGGAGCACACTTTATTTCATTATTATTTCCTGGACAGTAATATCCTTTACGGCATATTGCACATTTTCCATTTGATAAATAATATCCTGGATTACATTTAATTGGAGTAGCTGTTGGTGATGGAGTTACTTTTATACTACAATCATTCTTACTTGTTGATCCAACTCCTTTAGTAGTTGTTCCTTTTGGACAAGCTACACAACCTTTACCATTACCTGTTGCATAGAATCCTTTAGAACAATTAGAACAATCTTGATATGAACTAGAATTTGGTATAGATCCTTTACCTGCTGGACATGATGTCTTTTTATTATTATAACAATAACTTCCAGCTGGACAACCTGCACATTTACCACAATTACAATATTTACCTGCACCACAATCTGTTTTACATTTACCACAGCTTCCGCCGCCTCCGCCACTTGGTTCATCTGTATTACCACCGACTACTGTTATATTAAGTGTCTTAGTAGCGTTACCTGTACTAGCTTTAATAGTTAATACCGCACTTCCTTGAGCAATTGGTGTTAATGTAACTGATGATGTATCAGGACTAGGTACTATTTGAACAATGCTTGGATTATCAATTGAATATATTAAACCTTTATCGGTAGCATCAGCTGGATTAATAACTGGTACTATCATTTGACTTTCACCCATTGTTAAAGTTAAATCACTTATTGATAAACTAATATCACTAATTACAACTTCTTTTTTCTCTACTTGAATACTTATACTATCACTAAGATTATTAAATGTTTGTACTTTAACAGTAGCTAATCCTTCTTTAATAGCTGTTACTTTACCACGATAATCGACAGTTAATACTCCTTCATTACTACTTGTCCATTTAATACTATCAATACTTGCATTTGATGGAGTTATTGTATATTTTAAATTAGCTGTTTCTCCTACTTTAAGTTTAGTTACTGGATTAGATATACTAATAGCTGTTGGACTAACTACTAATTTAGATATCTCACTATTCCTTGTAACATAAACCATAATATCTTTTTTATATGCACCATTATTAATATCAATAGTTATTATTGCTTCACCTTCACTAACTGCAGTAACTAAACCAGTATTATCTACTAAAACAACATTAGGATTTGATGAAGTAATTACTTTGTTTTCAACATATCCATTTGGTGGAGTTATACCTAGATTAATATTATAAGTTCCATTAAATGGCATTTGTAAATCACCTTCAGGGAAATTTACACCAGTTATAGGTGTATCTGGATTACCATCAGCAACTGTTACGTCTTTAGTTTCTTGGAATGATTTTCCATCAGCGTTAACATATGTTGCCATAACCATTGTTTTACCATATTTTAAACCAGTAAGTACTGTATTATCAACAGAAGCAATAGTTTCATCAACAACAGTTAATCTAACTGAAGCATCAGGAACAATAATATTATTCTTTCTTATTTCATATGATATGTTTTGACTTTTTCCAAGTGGTACAACAATAGTTTCTGGATAAATAGTTAATACATATTTATCTGGCTCTTTAGATTTACCAATTTTTCCTTTAAATACAAAATATAATAAAGCTAATAGAACAAGAATTAATATAACTATTATAATAATTCTAACTGTATTATTTGATCCATTAGATTCTTTATACGTTGTTGTACTTTCATTTTCACTTTCAGTTTCTTCGTAATTATCTGTATACATATTATCACCTATTATAAAAATATCATAATTACGATTATTTTTCAATATAAATTAAAAAAATATTACTAAATAAGTAATATTTTTATTAGTTAATTATTTTCAATAAAATCTTCTATTATTTTAATAAACTTATCAGTATTACTAACATATTTTTTTGGTTTAAATTTGTGAGATTTTTTTAAAATATCCGATAACTTATCATTTTCATTATACCCTAAGATATAACCAGCCTTTTCAAATTCATTAATTATTTGAACTTGATGATTATTCATATGTTCTTTATATTTAAATAATCTTGGACAGGCAATTATTTTTTTATTAGCTTTAAGTCCAGTTAAAATTGAACCTACACCACCATGAGTTATTAATAAACTACATTCATTAACTAATTTATTAAATTCTTCACGATCTAATAAATCAAACATTTCCATATTTTTAGTTTGATATTTATCAA
>JAEEGK010003813.1_pt1 | contig 37304 bp, 29 predicted proteins | sample 8958771 | NCBI WGS metagenome assembly JAEEGK01 (sample SAMN16246547, study PRJNA631951) | gut metagenome | biome: gut microbiome; feature: rumen; material: SC-attached | host: Bos | place: Iran: Karaj | collected 2018-10
TTGTAACTAAGCCAGAAGAAATGCCGTGTCCCGAAACGTCAAATATTCCAAGTCCATTAAGATGATTTCCGGTATAGAAAATATCGTATAAGTCACCAGAAACTCCGGCAAGCGGCTTCATATAACATGCAATTTCCCAGTTATCAAGCTGTGGAATTGTCTGATTATAAAAGCTCTGTTGAACAAAGGAAGCAAGTTCAATTTCCTTCTGAGTTCTGTCTTTTTCGTACTGAAGCTGAAGATTTTTTGTTTCAAGCTGCGCATTTGATTCAGCAAGCTCCGAAGTTCTTTTTTCAACGATTGTTTCAAGATTCTTGTTAAGATATTCAGCCTGTGTCTGTGATTTTGCAAGATTACGGATTAAGAAGCCTAAGAAGAAAAGGATTGTAAGCATCCAGCCTGAAGCTACAATTATGAGTGCATAAACATTTGAAGGTGAAAAATAAAAGAATAAAGCTACAAACAGCGAAAGGAAAACCGGAGAAAAGCAGGTCAGAAGATATAATACATTTTTATTTTTTTCAATTATTCCCTGAATTATATAACGTACTCCGTATAAAATATGAATAGCAGTAACTAAATAAGATATTTGCAAAAAGCGCAAAAAGCTTGGTATATCATGAGAAAAAGAAACAAGAATTACATTAAAAAGAGTCATGCAGACTCGTATTATGACAATTTTTGGTGAATCCTTTTTGTTTAAAAAATCCCTTATAAAAGAAACAGTGCAGTGGCTTGAAAGCGAACCTGCTATTCCGTGGAATAATACTTCATAAAGAAGGTAAGAAAATCCCTGTTTATAAATTATAGGATATTCGCCAATACATAATGTGACTAAGAAGAAGGAAGAGAAAAAAGTGATGCCTGCAAAAGAACGGTGCCTTTTTTCTGAAGAACGGAATATATAAAGTAAAGTATAAATCGTAGAAATTATAAGAAGAACAACAGAAAGCATTAAAAAGAACTTTGAGCGTAATAAATCATTTTGAGCTTTATAATAGGTTACTTCTTCCTGAGGTGCAATAAACGGTTCATTTGAAATTGTTCCGTAACCGCTTACCCATATTTTTATTATAAGTTCATTTTCTACATGGTCGTAATTAAGAAAGGTGGAGGGCAGGTTATAAGCACAGGCAAGTTCACCTGTAGAAAAAGGTTTTGGAGGAAAATATCCGTTTTGTCCTATGTATTTTCCATTTAGATAAGCTTCGCTCGCAATTTTTACAACGCCAAGATAAACTGTAAGGTTTGTATCTTTATATTCTTTTGGAATATAAAACCTGGATTTTAACCAGATATAACCTTCACCAGACGGTATAAGCAATGCAAGCTTGTTAAGTTCATTATTGTCTGTTAAATAAAAAGGCCCATTGGCTCCTCTTATAGAATAAGCCCAATTTTCTGAAAGCTTGATTCTGTTGGAAGCAGATGTCTTTCTGGCAAAAAGAGAAAAAATAAATAAAAAAAAGAAAATAAAACAGGAAATAAATCTTTTTTTCATTTTACAAACAATACTATAAAAATGGGCTGCCTTAAAAGACAGCCCATTTTTGATGAAGATAATGTTTTAATTACTCTCCATCATTATTCACATTATGGAATTTCTGCTGGTACTTTTTAAGCATAGCAACAGCATTTCGTTTTCCATTGTATACAAAACCACCATTCCAATATTCAAGGGCAGCAAAAAGAGCGTTACCACCATCCTGACTATCAGATTCTTTTGTTCGGAATGAAACGTAATTTGAAAGCTCAAGGAAGTCATTCTTATGAAGACATTCAAGACGCTTTTTATTAAAGTCATTCCATTTTTCCAAGTCCTTAAAACCTTCGCCTTCATCCTGTACAATAATATGAGCATGTGTAGGACTGAAAGAATACCATACTGTTACTTTTTTATTTATATCGCAGTGATTACCATGCTTTACTGCGTTCTTAATAACTTCACTAATCTGCTGTTCAAGAAGGTTCAGTTCCTTAATTTCTGTTGGGGCAGACTGTACAATCAATAAAGTAAAATATCTAATCTGTCTGAAATCTGAAGGGAACTCCTTCTTTAACATATTTGTTTTATCGAACAATGGGTCGTTTTCATCAGACCTCAATTCTTTAATTTCCTGTGTCACGTATTTTTCCTCCTAAATACATCTCTTTTTCTTAATAGAATTTTTTAATTATTTTTTAACTTATAAAACAAACCGACACTCATTAAAGAATGAGATTACTCTTTCACCATTAACAGACCTTCTTCAACACTATTGGCAATAGGGAAGTAGCCCATCAGTTTTGTAAGCTCAATGACTTTCTTTACAGAACCATGAATGTTGGAGATGGCAAGCTTGAGGTTCATCTTTTTAATAGTTGAACAAATGTAAATCAGCGCACCAATTCCAGAAGAGTCGATGTAGTCAACTTGTTCCAGATTGATGATGAAGTTCTTTACATTTTTTTCAAGCATCTTCATAACAAGCTCTTTGAGTTTGTATGAGTTATAAAGATCCATTTCTCCGGTTACATCAATAATGTAAACATCGCCATTTTTGCGTATTTTAAGTTCCATACTGAATGCTCCTTTTTTTATTGTATTTTAATAACCAGAAGGCTTTGGTCATCATATTGTTGGGCGGTACCACAGTATTTTTTCAAATCATCTTTTACACGGTTTGAAATATCCTTGGCACTTGCATTACAATTCTTTGTAATAACCTTAGAAAGATTTGCAGATGCATATTGTACACCATTTTCATTAAGTGATTCAAGCAAACCATCTGTACAAGTTACAAGGATGTCGCCTGAATTAAGCTTTATATTAATATCGGAATAAACGGTGTTTTTCTCTACTCCCATAGGTTCACTTGGGGTTGAAATCTGAATAAGCTTCTTTTCGGCAGCAACAAAGTGGAATACAGGATTATTACCACAGGTAGAAACCTGAGCTTCGTTTGTTGTGCTGTTATAGTTGATTAAAGCAACGCTTGCAAAATGGTCAATCTTTGAAGTTTCAAGACAGATGCCTCTGTTTGCCCAGGAAAGAATTGTAGCAGCTGACTGTTCTGTGTTTACTGTAAGACGAAGAATTGCACGAATCATAATCATAACTACAAGAGATGTCATACCTTTTCCTGCAACGTCTGTCATTACAAAAGAGATTCTGTCTTTTCTTGAAACGAGTACATCATAATAGTCGCCACAAACACCTTCTACCGCATTTGAGAAACAACCGATGCCTGCATTTGGAATAACAGGGAGCTTTGCAGGAAGCAAATCTTTCTGATATTTAGAAGCGATTGTACCGTCCTTACTTAATTCTGCGTGTTCTGCATATGCAAGGAAGCTGTACAAAGGTTTCATTGCTGTAGAAACTGCATCTGTAAGGATTACTGCTGTATCAAAATCTTCTTTAGAGAACTTTTCTTTGTCTGGTGTACGTGCAAGACCAATAAGTCCGACAGTTGTTTCCTGCTGCTTGATTGGAGCAAAAATGTAGCTTCCGCATTTAAGGAAGTCTTCTGGACCGTTCTGGTAAACTCGTGGATCCTTGATTGAATCTGCTATGAGAACAGGTTCACCTTCTGAGAAAAGGTCACCAAAAATGTTATCTTTAAGAGGGAACTGAGCAAAACGAAGGTTTGTTTCTACTCTGAGAGGCTTGTGCGGTAAGTCGTCCGGTAATTTATATGGAGGTGGGAACTTACCAACAAGTGATTTAACTGCGAGCATATTGTCATAATCATCAGCTACGAGAATTACACAACCTGAAGCTCCAACCTTTTCGGAAATCATTTTGTTACAGTATTCAAGGAAGCTTTCCATACTGTTGTCGCGTGAGAAGAAAGTTGAAACCTGTGATACTAAATCTTTGTTTACTTCAAGAAGACGCTTGTTTTTAGCTTCTATTTCAGAAATAACGGCTTTAACGGCTTCGCTGTTTTCAATTGCCTGGTTCTGTTCTGCAAGTCTTTTTGCTTTCTGCTTTTCCTCTCGTTTTTGAGGATTATCAAAAGCTTTTATAATAAGGTAAGGAAGAAGAACTAATTCTGCAAGAATAAGGGCAAAAACAAAGTAGATGAAGTGCTGATTGAACAGAGTGATAATAGCACCTACAACAGTAATGCCTGTTACTACGTAAAAAATGAAACTAGATTTTGCAGTATTTCGCATTTTTATAACAATGAGAAATATGAACAATAAAACACCGATTCCTGCGGATATAAGCAAAGGTGTGTTAATGAAAGTGTCGATTGAATCCAATTTAAGCTCCTCTTGATGCACAACAGGTATTTTATCTGCCGATAAAAAACCTCATTGTAGCTTCTATTAATTCTAACATTGAAAATCTTAACAGTCAATCTTTTTCTAAGCTAACTCATTGTTAGAATTGTCAATTTCGCGGCGGAGGATTATGCGTTTTATGTTGTTTATAAAGCGTTTATATAGAGGAATCTTGTATTTTTTATCAAAATCAACAACTGCGGCTTCAATCGGCACTTCATCACCGAACTTCTGCTTGAGTTCATCCCAGTAACGCACAATCCAGACATACATGTCGGCAAGTGTTCTTTTTGGGAAATTGTGGAGGATGTGCTTTTTTCTTACGGTTGTCACAAGTGGAAGATAAACCGTGTTGAACCAGGAAAGAATTGCTTCTTCCATAGTCACTTCTTCTTCTTTTTTCTGATTTATGTAGTATTTGTGCGTAAGAATATGATTCAAGATTACGTCGTAGCGGCCTGGTGTTGTAAAGTCGAGGCACCAGTAATCTGTTATATCTCCAAAGCCTGTTTCTGCATAGAAAACCCGTTTTTCGTAATTAACAATCTGTCGTATTATATCAGCCAGGTTGTTAGGGTCCTTAAGTTTAATTTCACTCTGGAGGGAAACAACTTCTGCGTCTATAAACTCTGTACCGCGGGCTTTTGCAACCGAAACTCTGTGGTTACCGTCGCGGACAAAATATACTCCGGAAATCTCGTAAACCTTGATTGGTGGCAGAATTATGTCTTTTATGGCAGCTTCGTCAACGTGTTCCCAGCGATTTTTTAGAAAGTTGCTTTTTGGGAAAAAGTGATTGTCAAAATCCTTGTAACGACCTTCGCTGCCAACTATTTTTTCAATTGGAATAACCTTCATGCCCTGGTAAGTTTCGGCTTTAGGTTTTAAAAGCTGCTTTACATCATTTAAAGAGATTAAGGAAGCTTCTTCCGGTGTAAGGAGATGTTGTATTTCATTAATAAGAGCTTTATTCCTTGCTCTTGAAAAATCTTCTTCAGATTGTGTTTCTGCAAAGTTCATGTTGTTACCTCGAATATAGTTGTGTGTAATTAGTCTTTTGGTGGAAACTCCAATACCCAGTGCGCATAAGCATTAACTATTGTTGTTTCATCAACTTTTGTAACTCTCTCTTCGCGCAAATCATAAAGATGGATGTGGCCGTGGACCATAAAGGTTGGCTTGAACTTTTCTATAAACCAGTTGTAACACTCGTAACCAATGTGACAGGGATCTTCGTGGTCGTGAATATGACGCGGGGTTGCATGGGTTAGAAAAATATCAAGATATCTGCCGTATTTTAACTTGTTTTTAATCAGTTTTGGAACAAGAGAAAGAAGCTTTAATTTCATCTGAAAGTTGGTGTACTGGTTCTGTCCGTTGTTGTAATTATTTGAACCAGAGCAGCCGGCGAGCAGGAGAGGAGTTCTTTTTCCGGTTTTTGGGTCTGTAAAGGAAAGGGAATAATCTCTTGCTGTTTTAAAACCAAGGTAATTTCCGCCGTGATATTGTGATGTATCGGAAGCGTTGAAAGGTTGAACTCCGGGGAGCTGCCTTGCGTTTTTATGATAAAGGTGGAACTCCTTAAGATTGTGGTTACCGAATATAAAATAAGTTGGCTTATTGAATACCGTCACAACAAAATCAACATAATCCATGGGCAGGTCGCCGGCACAAAGAATTAAATCTATGTCGGGAAAAGCATTTTTTACTTCCTGATTGTAAATGAGAGGATCAACATAATCGGAAATGCACAGGATTTTCATTCGGAGCCACTACCTTTTGTCATTATAAGCTTTATTTTGCACCGGCTGCTGTAAGAAGTGCTTCAAGCTTTGCTTTATCTATAAGCTCCACCGAACGGCTTTCTGCATAACGTTTTGCCTGTAAAGAGAAGCCCGAAGAAGAAAGAACCAGGGCTTTCTGGCAGTTGGCCTTTTTTAAAGATTCAACAATTCCCTGAATAACTCTGTCTTCAAGTGGCTCCGGTTCGCGGTAAAAGCATACTAAAGAAACCTGTTTTCTTACCGCCATCCAGGTTTCCTCGCGTTTTTCTACGGCAGTCATTGCACAGCCCCATTTTTTTGTTTCGAAGGAAAGGATTTCCATCTTGAGTGCTTTATCTGCAGCATTTTTACAAATCAATGCAAACTCTTCGTTACCACAGGTAAGATAATCTTTAAGAAAGTCGTTTGCGTTTAAATCCTTGTATTCGGAAAGCTTGGCAGAAACATCGCGGAAGTTTTTGTTTTTATTGTAGATGAAGGTCCACTGTTCAATGGCAAGGTCCAGCTTTCTGTTTTTTTCGTAACAGCTTGCAAGGAAATAGCGGGCATATAAGGTTTCTGGCTGAGTGCCTGCTTTATCAAGCTCAATTGCACGCTGAAAATCAACTGCGGCATTGTCCAGTCTGTTGTACATCATATAGCAGGAACCGTGTTCAATAATTGATTTAAGCTTAAACTCCGGGTCGCGCTGAGCTTTTTCAAAGTTTTTAAGAGCTGCAAGGTAATCTTTTTCTTCCTTCTGAATTTTTCCAAGATAATAATAAGAGGAATAAGCTTCCGGATTAAGTCTTATTGCAAGATTGATTTCGTTTTTTGCTTCGTTAAGCTGTTTGAGTTTAAAAAGAATAAGTCCAAGTTCACCGTGTGCTTTTGCATGACGTTTATCAAGAGCAACGGCTTTCTTAAAATATCCAAGGGCTGTATCTGTTTTACCGGCATCCTTGTAGATGCTACCTACAATAAAGTAGTTTTCGGCATTCTTCGGGTCCATTTGTGTTAGCAGAAGATAATTTTTTAGTGCTTCAGCAGATTTATGATGTTTTAAAAGCAGCTGACCGTATTCTTTCTTAAAGTCAACTTCATTAATAACTTCACCAAATACGGCACATTCGTTAACAAGCTGGTATTCAAGAAGGGCAAGCTCAGATTTATTGTCTTTAAGATAGCATTTACCCAGATAATAGTGTGCAAGATAGTTTTTAGGTTCTTTAAGAATAATCTGTTTTGCAAGCTTTATGGCGTTCTGCGTTCTTCCCTGTTTAATCAATTTTGGGATTGCACTAGCTTTTTTAGGCATTACAAGGCTTTTTATAATAAAAATTGCAAGTGAAATAATCACTACGCTAAGAAATGAAATGCAGATAATTGTAAAAGCGTTCAAAATCTTCTCCAGTGAAAAAGTGTAATTTTTCAATAAAACTTATTGTTAAATATATGAATAAAATAATCAAAAAACCGATATAAACTAAGAGTATTGAATTTATAAAAGTATGTCAAATTGAATTTAGGCATGTAAAAAAATGTTAGATTATAATTATAGGATTATGATTGCTTATGAAGATTAATAAAATTGCTTTACTGTCGGTAATATGCATGCTGTTCGGTTTTTATGCTTTTTTTGAATCAGAAGGAGAGAAAGCGTTTAAAATGAATAATCCGGCTTTAGCAGCTGAGCTTTTAAGGCAGGAAATAGAGCTTAAAACAGCATCTAAAATTGCTTATAACTATCTTGGACTTGCTTACTACCAGCTTGGTCAGTACGAAAAATCAGTAGAAGCCTTCAGACTTGGCCTTGAAACACAGGGAACAAACAAAAAAATAATTGCCTTTAATCAGGGAAATGCATATTATGCTATGAATGATTATGCTAATGCTGCAAAGAGCTATACGCTTACCATAACGGCAGACCCGAAATACACTCAAGCGCTGTTAAACCGTGCAAATGCATATCTTATGCTGGCTGATTATGACAAATGCATTGAAGATTATGAACGTTTTTTAATTCTTGAACCTTATGACCCGCAGCGACCACAAATAGAAGAATTGCTTGCCCTGTTACGAAAGGAAAAAATAAGGATAGAAGAAGAAAAACGGATTGCCGAAGAAGAAGCTGCCAGAATTGCAGAAGAAGAAGCCCGAATGCAGGAAGAATTAGCCCGCCAGAAGGCCGAAGAAGAACGACTTGAAGCAGAACGCCACGCCGCAGAAGCAGAACGCCGCCGAAAGCTTCTGGAAGATGTTGCAAACTCACTCCAGGATACCGATTCCACAAATATGTCAGCCGGTTCCGGAGATTTGTTAGATTTTGATTATGAATCAGAGCTGGATTAAAAACATGGAGGTTTTTTATGGAAAATAATCAGCAGGAAAACAAAAAGCTTACAAAAAAACAGAAAATACTTATAGCCTCAATTGCCGGTGCAATCATCCTCATCCTTTTATTGTTATTTGGAATCAGGGGTGGAATAAAAGCAGGAAAAGCAAACGCAAAGAAAAATCTTTCAAAGCTTGCAAAAACTTATGCCGACCGTGGGGAATATGACCGTGCCTTGAACAAGCTTGATGCCTATCTTGAAAAACATGGAGACGATGACGATATCTGGTCTTTGTGGAACGAAATCCTTGAAATGAAAAAATCAGAACAGCTGGCAGCGGGTGACAGCGAAGCTAACTCAAGTTATCAGCCGCAGAACAATTTTACAATCGACGTAGATACTTCTGATATATCAAATGCCGTAAAGGATGCTCTTGAGCAGACAAACAGACAGGCAGAAGATAACAGACGTGCAGCCGAAGATAACCGGATTGCTATGGAAAACCTTTTGAAAATGCAGGAAAACCAGCAGAAAATGCAGGAACAGCAGCAAAGGGCAGAAGCACAGCGCAAGGAAGAAGAAAGAAAGGCTGAAGAAGAAAGACGTCAGCGTGAAGAAGAACGAAAAGCTGAAGAAGCTGCAAAAGCAGAACAGAAGCGCCTTCAGGAAGAAAAACGTAAGGCTGAAGAAGAAGCTGCAATAAAGAGAAATGCAGAGCTTAAGAAAAAGCTTGATGCAGTAAACGAAGAAATAAGCAAGGGAAATACAGCTCTAGCAACCGGTGACCCTGATAAAGCAATTGAATACTACCAGAATGTATTGAATATGCTGCCGCCAGATGCCGGAAAAGTAGTAATTGCTTCTAAAGAATCAGAAATTGCACAGGCTTTATACGATGCAGCAGAAAAAACTAATGACAAAGAAAAGAAAGACAAACTGATGAAAGAAGCAGTTGAAATGGCAAAGAAGGCTGTAAAGGATAATCCAAAGGACCCTGCTGCACATTATATTCTTGCCCAGGATGCACTTGCAAAAAAGGATTTGAATAAAGCACTTGAAGAAATGAAGGCTGCCGTAAATTACGACCCGAACAACTATCTGTATTATTACAACCTTGGAAAAATCCAGTATACAATGAAAAAATACAGCGAAGCTTCAAGTTCCTTTACAACATCATGTAAGTTGAATGACCGTTTTGCTCCAAGCCGCTACAACCTTGGCCTTACACAAAAGCAGCTTAAAAATGACACAGCAGCCCTTGATGCCTTCAGAAAGACAATAGATATAGACCCTCGTCACGAAAAGGCTTACCTGGAAGAAGGAAAGATTCTTTCTGCACGCGGTGATTATCCAGGTGCAATTACAGCTTACGAAGAAGTACTCAAGATAAACAACATAAACGTTCAGGCTGCAAACTTACTGGCAGGTGTTTACTATCAGAACAAAAATTATGCAAAGGCAGAAGAGTGTTATAAACGAGCCCTTACAATGCTTGATAAAGATAAGGATGCCGCAGAAATGGTTATGGCAAAATACAATCTTTCTACAGTTTTATTTGACCATAACAAAACAGCCGATGCCGAAAAATATGCCCGTGAAGCTTACGAAAGCAAAAATGCACTTAAGAGCGACAATTCAAAGGCAGACATCATTTATAACTATGCACTCATTCTTGACAATATGGGCAAGGATACAGATGCAATAAAGCTTTACCGTGAAGCACTTGAAAGAAACTCCGAGCATAGAAAGGCTAAGCTTAATCTTGGAAACAAATATCTTGCTCTTGAACCGCCTGATACCGACACAGCAATCAATCTGTTTACTCAGGTTTATAATAAGGATAACAATAACATTGAAGCAAATAATCAGCTTGGAAATGCTTATCTTATAATTCAGGATTACGGCAATTCCATAAAGTTCTACCAGAATGCTCTAAAACTTGATTCAAAAAATAATGCCATCCGTGCAAATCTTGCAAAAGCTTATGCTCAGTCCGGTGATTATGATTATGCAAAAGCAACTTATACTGAACTGCTTAAAGTTGACAAAGAAAACTGGGATGCCTACATAGAGCTTGCCAAGGTTTGCATGCAGCTTGATGATAACGATTCTGCCGAGAAATATCTGATTTATGTTCAGGAAAAGAAACCCGGCTACCGTAAAAATGAGATTAAAGAGCTTCTGGATAGTTTAATGTAGTAGCGGACCTAGCGGACCTGAATCCCGTTACGTTCGCTTGACTAATTCAAAAAGCTTCTGGCGGGAAATTACGGTGTAAATAGGGCGACCATGCGGACAGTGCGGATCTTCAAGTGTAAAAGCTTTTTCTACAAGATTCGCTGCTGTCTGGTCATCAAGTACATAACCATCCTTTACCGCCGCATGACAGGCTGTCATTGCCGCAATAGACCTTATAATCTGCTCAGGTTCCACCTGCTTTACAAAAATAAGCGTCTGTAAATCATACTGCGTTCCGGTCCAGCGTTCAGGAATTGTTTTAATTTCCCATTCTCCGGGGCTTTTCTTTTCTGTTTCAAAACCAATTTCAGTTAATCTGTCTTTAAGTTTTTCAAGCTGATTATCCTGACTTTTTGAGTCCGTTTTGATTTTATACGGAATAAGAAGCGGCTGGCGGTTTCCCTGAGAGTTCATAATCCTGTCAAAAAGAATACGCTCGTGGGCGGCATGCTGGTCTATGATGTAAAGACAGTTGTTTTTTTCGGCAAGCAGGAATGTCCCCAGTGTAGAGCCAATAAACTTTATCTGTGGGGATGATGGTGCACTTGCCTGCGGGGAGCTTTCATTTGCTGGTGCAGATGACTCACTTGTGTTTGTAGCCTCAAGCGCCTGTTCGGCAAGTTTTGCTGTATTCAAAGGTTTGCTTCCACCAGTGCTACCAACGGAACCAGAACTCACACCAAAATACTTAGACCTGAAATCACTTAAACTGTGCGAAGCTGTTTCCGAAGTTTTGTAAGAAATATGCTTTTGATACGGAGAAGCTCCCGTGTTGTAAGATTCATTTTTTACAGGAGCTGAAAAATTAAGCTCTCCAATTTCATCATAGCGCACTTCATCGGCTGGTTTATCTTCTTTAAAATTAGAAAGCGTATACGAATGGAAAAACGACTTTATGGTAGAGCTTATGCCGTGATGAAGCTCCGAAATATCGTGAAAACGTGCCTCTTTTTTTGCAGGATGAATATTAAAATCAATCAGCGAAGGTTTTACATTTACAAATACTACCGCTGCTGGGAAAGTTCCGTTTGGAAAAAAGCCCTGTCCGCCGTAATCAACAGCCTGTACAAGTGAATATTCCTGAATCCTTCTGCCGTTTGCATAAATAAGAATATCCTTTTTGTTTGTACGGCTTACGGAAGGTTCACCAATCAAAACCGTAAACGACCAGTCCGGTTCGGAGCCTGCTGCTTTACCGGAAAGCTCATAGAAAAGAGCAGGGGATTCTGTTATCTGGTTTGCACTTATGTATCTTTCTTTTAGTGATTGTCCGGCTGGAAGGTCAAGCTTTGTCATTCCGTCTGAAATAAAGCGGAAGCCTATATCAGGGCGGGCCATTGCTTTTTCTACAAAAGTGTTCCTGCACATTATTCCTTCTGTTGCCGGGCGTTTTAAAAACTGTCTTCTTGCAGGAATATTTTCAAAAAGTCCTTCCGACTGTACAATTGTGCCTTGAACTTCGGCTGTACGTTCAAGAATGTGGTCTTCTATTATGCTTGCACGCATTTTCCAGCCGCCACTTGTTATGGAAAGTCTTGCAACTGCTGCAATGGAAGCGAGTGCTTCGCCACGGAAGCCGAGTGTGGAAATCTTTAATAAATCTGAATCTGAAGAAATCTTACTTGTAGCGTGAGGACGGGCACAGTTTTTAAGGTCCTCTTCTGTCATGCCGCAGCCGTTATCTACAACGCGGATTCTTTCTATACCGCCGCCTGCAATTTCAACTGTAATAAAATCTGCGCCGGAATCAATGGCGTTATCCATAAGTTCGCGGACAATTGCGTTGGGGCGGTCAATTACTTCTCCGGCTGCAATTTTACGTGCAGTTTCGGGCGGTAAGGTTTTTACAGGATTTTGAAGGCTCATTTTCTTGTTCCGTTCAGTACGCTGTCATCTTCAAAAAGGTCAAAATCTGGCGGATTATCTTTAGCCATTGGCTGCGGTTCGTTCATCAAAATCTGGATTTTTCCTTCAATTTCATCAAGCTCCTTTTCCATGCCGGCTGCAAGCTTAATGCCTTCTTCAAAATCCTTAAGTGCATCTTCCAGAGAGATGTCGCTTCGTTTGATGTCTCCACTTAGCTGTTCAAGTTTGTTGAGTTTTTCTTCAAAGTTCATATATCCTCCCACGTGTTTTACTTATTTATCTACAGTTGCCTTAATCTTACCTTTAGCTGGTACAATCTCTATTTTGTCGCCGGCATTAACCTGGGCGGCATCTCGTATGATCTGGCCGTTTTTGTCGGTGACCATTGAATAGCCGCGGTTGAAAATTGTTTGAGGACTGGCATTTTCAAGGATTGTAACATTTTGGGCTATCCGGGTGCGTAAATCCTTAAGCTTATCCTGCATGTTTTTATAAAGATTGTCTTTTGCGGTGGCATAGCGGTTTAACAGCGGCTGCTGAATGTTTCTGAACCGCATTTCAAAAATATCCGGCTTAAAGCTGCTGATTAAAAGCCTTGCGTGCTTTGTTTTCTGTGTAATCTGAGTGTAAAGGTCATTTTTATAACCTGCAAGAAGCTGTTTGATATCGGCTGCAAGCGGAACAGCAAGCTCTGCCGCAGCAGATGGAGTTGCTGCACGCACATCAGCCGCAAAATCACACAATGCCCAGTCAATTTCGTGACCGACAGCAGAAATAACAGGGATTTCAGATTCAGCGACAGCCCTTACAACGCTTTCTTCACTGAACGGAAGCAGATCTTCCAGAGAACCGCCGCCACGACCTACAATCAGAACATCACAAAGCTCATAAAAGTTTGCAATCTGAATCATTTTTACTATTGTAGAAGCCGCGCCGTCTCCCTGAACAATAGCCGGCAAAATAACAACATCAATTCCTTTATTGCGCCGTTTTGTAATCTGCAGAATATCCTTTATTGCCGCACCTGTAGGACTTGTTACAACACCAATTTTCTTTGGATATTTTGGAAGGGCTTTTTTTCGATTTTCATCAAAAAGTCCTTCGGCAGCAAGCTTTCTTTTACGTTCTTCCAGCATCTGCAGAATGTTTCCGGCTCCGACAGGTTCCATTTTAGAAACAATAATCTGGTAAGTTCCCTGAGGACCATAAACAGAAAGGCTTCCTGTACAGCGAACCTTATCGCCATCCTTCGGCCTGAACGTAAGGTGAAAAGCATTTCCCCTGAAAAGAACTGCCTTAATCTGAGAAGTGTTATCCTTTAATGTAAAATAAATATGCCCCGCCGAGCTTGGCCGCCAGTTAGAGATTTCGCCTTCAATAGTTATAGTATGGAACGAAGTTTCAAGAATCTCCTTGATGTATTCCGTAATTTGAGAGACAGTCAATACCTGTTCTGAAAAAGGGTTTGCGGGCTGCATGTAATTATTTTATTCAATTACATAAACTTGTTCAATTGATTGCCGATAAACAGAGAGATGAAAAGTATTGTTGTTTTTTTTGATGATAATAATGTTAGCCGCCAGAATGAAGCCGTTTTTGACGGAAAATCTTCAGTAGAACTTAGCTTGGCATGGGCAAAAAGCCTTTCTGATTCTGTTGTTACAGTAAAAGCCGAAACAGTAACGGGACTTCTTGAAAAAATAAAAGCTGCCTGCGATGAAAAAGGCGCAGATTACGTCATCTATTCCTATAATGATCTGCCATTTTTGAATAAACCGCTTACAGAAGAGCTTAAGCTGACTCACGAAAAATACAGTGCAGAATATACATTTGCAGACGGTTACCCTTATGGTTTTTCTCCTGAGCTTATTGATAAGGGAACTCTGGGAATACTTTGTGAGCTTTCAAAAACAGTGCAGGAGAGCGAAGGTAAAAAGCCTGTTTGTCGCGAAAGCATTTTTAATCTTATAAAAACGGACATCAATTCTTTTGAAGTAGAAACAGTTCTTGCTCCGGAGGATTTCAGACTTTTCAGATTTGCTTTTCATTGCGGAAAGAAGGAAAACTTTATTGCGTGTGAGCGTCTTTTTGAAGCTGTAAAAGCAGGCGGTACGGGAAAAAATGATGCAACTGGTGCAATTGGGGACATTCCTGCACTTGAACTTTCACAAATTGCAGCTAAAAATCCTGGAATAATTAAGACTGTCCCTGGTTTTTACAATATTCAGATTGCAGATAACTGCCGTGGAACCTGCCTTTACTGTCCTTACGGAGCCTGCTACAAAGAAAAAAATGGAATTACTCCTGAAAAATCAGACAGGGTAATGAAGTTCGAAGATTTTTCAGCTCTTGCAGATAAAATTGCACAGTTCAGCGGAGAAGCGGTAATAGGACTTTCTGCCTGGGGTGAACCGCTTAAGCACCCTGACGTTTTGAAAATGATTGAAAAAGTGCTTTCTTACAAAGGACTTTCGGTTTTCCTTGAAACAGATGGGCTTGCGGTTGACGAAACGCTTTGTACAGCTCTTGCAGAGCTTGTAAAAAATGCTGAAGAACGAACTAATGGCTGGCAGAAGATAATGGTTGCAGTTTCTGTAGATGCATTTACAGCCGAAACGTATAAGAAAATGCATGGAATAAGCGGTAATTCAGGTGAGAATGGGGGAGATAATCCTTTTGAAAAAGCAGTTGATTCAATAAAACTTCTTTCGCAGGCCTTACCGGGTGCTGTTTACCCTCAGTTTGTACGTACAAATGATAACGAAGAAGAGCTTGAAAGCTTTTTCAGATACTGGAATGAAAAATCAAACGCTTCGGGTGGAAATCAGATCATCCAGAAATATGACGATTTTGCAGGACTTCTTCCTGAATGTAAACCGGCAGACTTGTCGCCGATTGAGCGTAATGTGTGCTGGCATTTGCGCCGCGATATGACAATTCTTTCAAACGGGGACATTCCTTTCTGTAAAGAGTATGTTCTTTCAGGAATAATTGGAAATGCTTTTAAGGAAGATTTGGAAACAATCTGGAAAAAAACGGATTCTGTTTTGCTTGAACAGATGAATAATCAATATAACGGAAAATGCAGGGATTGCGATGAATACTATACCTATTGCTTTTGATGAACATCAGATAAACAGAACTATAATTGGTGACTGGACAAATACATCTCCGGAAGCTCTGAATATTTCAGTAATCATGCTGATTGATGGTGGAACTCATTTTAAGGTTAATGCATTTGATAATCTTCTAAGCTGCAATTTTGATTCAATTATTGCAATAGAAAAAAGAAATGATACATTCTCAATTGAAGAAATTGCTAAAAGGTATCCGAAGGTAAAGTTTATTATTCCAAAAGAAGAAACAACCGAAGGCGAAATGATAAATCTTGCTATGGGCGAAATAACTTCTGAATATGTATTGGTATTAAAAGATACTCTTAACATCCCCCAGAATATGATAAATAAGAATCTTGCACAAAAGCTTATACAAAAAGGTGATTATTGTATTGTTCCAAGGCTTTTAGATAAAAATAAAAACGGACTTTCTACGCATTATAATCCTTGTGCAGAAAAATCTCATTTTGTGATAGATTCTTCTTTTGTAGTAAGTGAAGGTGTTCAAACGTTATATCCGTTTGATTTTATTGCACTTTATAATAGAAAAAAGTTTATAAGGCTTGGAGGCTTCGATTATACAATAAAATCTCCTTACTGGCAGAATCTTGACCTTGCATTACGCTCCTGGCTTTTTGATGAAAGAACAACACTTACTACAATGCTTCAGTTTTCTTATGTAGATGAAGTTCCTCTGGAAGATAGAACTGTAAATATTGATTATTTGCGTTATTACCTTAAGAATGAGGTTCCACGCATCAACAATGGAGAAGGGTATTTAAAGCATGGTTCTTTCTTTAAGTTTTATAAGCAGTCTACCTGTGGTTATATGGAAGCACGAAGACAATATAAATGTGCAAAAGAATGGGTAAAAGCAAATAAATATAGATTTAAAAATGATTTGATGGGATTTATACAGGGATGGTCACAATCAGATGAAAACTAAGCGTACGGTTATTGTTCAGTGCAGATTATCCTCAAACCGGTTGCCGGAAAAAGCAATAAAAATGCTAGGCGGCAAACCTGTGCTTGCGTGGGTTCTTGCGGCTATGCATAAAATTAAGGCAGACAGGTATTTTGTTGCTACCGATGAGGCTTCTTATCCTATACTGAAGAAAATCTGTGATGAAAATGATTTTGAATGCTTTGCGGGCGATTTGGATAACGTCCTTAAGCGTTTCTGCGACTTGATTACAAAAATAAAAGGCGAAACTATAATCCGCGCTACTGCCGATAATCCATTTTTGTTTTACGAAGCTGTAGAAGCAAGTGTACTTGAGTTTGAAGAAAGAAACAAAAAAAAGATTGTGTGCGATTATCTTACTTATACAGGCCTGCCGCATGGTTCTGGTGTAGAAATCTTCAATGGAAAATCTCTTTTGCAGGCTGCTTCTCAAACAGATGACCCTTACGACAAAGAGCATGTTGGTCCTGCTTTGTATAATCATAAAGATAAGTTCAACTGCGAGTTCATAAAGGCACCATCACGTTTTTATCATCCTGAGCTCAGAACAACAATAGATACATATTCTGATTATCTGAGGGCTGTCTCCATTGTAAATTATCTTTCAGATAAGAACATTAAGGAACCATACAGTACAGAGCAGATTCTTGAAGCCTGTACTTCTTCTTACGTGCAGAATCCTATTGTTTTCGTGCCGTCGGTAAAAAAAGGACAGGGAACAGGGCATCTTCACCGCTGCATAAAGGCGGCAATTGATTCAGACAGCTTTGTTTATATTCCAAAGGATTATACGCTTGGAGAAGTGCCGGAAATAGTTGGCGGTTACTTAAAAACGGGGCTTAAAGAGGTTCAGATTATTGATTCGTTGCCGGATGATACTTTTAAGCCTGTTATTGTAACCGATTCTTTTTCTCTTTCTGCAGAAGAAATTGAAGTTTATTCTAAGGCAAAAGCCTTGATTTCTATTGATGAAGGCTCTGAATACTCTGATTACAGCGATTTTCTTATTGATATAATTCCGTCTTATAAGCTTAAAAGAAAGGCAAACCTTACGGAAACAGGCTTTATTGAATTGCCAAAAAATGTGCGGGCTGAAAAGCAGCTGGAGTTCAATAAGATCTTAGTCTGCCTTGGTGGAGAAGATCCTGCCGGGCTTACAATTCCTGCGGCAAATAATCTGAGCAGGCTTTATCCGGGGGCTGAAATTAAGGCTGTAGTTTCGGGGACTGCAGAAGAGATAAAAAAAATTACAAGCGGTAAGACAAAAATTGATAATATTGAGTTTGTTGAGCCAATCAAAAATCTTAAAGAAAAGCTTTATGAATACGACCTGGTAGTAACTCACTATGGACTGACGGCCTTTGAAGCGAGTGGAGCGGGGTGTGCGGTTCTTCTGCTGGGTAGCTCTAAGCTTCACGAAAAGCTTGCAGAAAAATATGATTTTGCCTTTGTTCCTGAAAATGGATTGAACGAAAAGAATATGAGGGACAGTCTTTCTTCGGAAAAGGTGTTCCCGAGTCTTCATTTTAATAAAAGGGACAACCTTCTTGGAAAATATATAAAGACTATTGCTGCCGGAAGCCGAATGAATTGTCCTGTGTGCGGCCATAAAGAAAATAAGCTTGATCCGGTTATTTCAAGGAATGCTTCAAGAACTTACAGACGTTGCTCTGAATGCGGGCTTGTTTATATGTCCTTTACGACAGAGCCTGACAAAAAGTATCAGAAATCATATTTCTTTGAAGATTATAAAAAACAGTATGGTAAAACTTATCAGGAAGATTTTGATTCCATTAAGAACCAGTGTTTCCGCAGAATTGGTGTTATATCAGAATTAAAAACGGAAGGAAGCTCAAAGAATGTGCTTGATATAGGCTGTGCATATGGTCCGTTCCTTGCTGCTGCCGGTGAAAGAAATATGAATCCGTTTGGAACAGATATTTCTGAAGATGCAGTTAATTATGTAAAAAAAGAGCTTCATTATCCCGCAAGCTGTTCATCATTCCCTGAAATTGATACAGTTTCGGAGTTTGGAGTTTCGCATTTTGATGTTGTTACAATGTGGTACGTAATCGAGCATTTTAAGAATCTGGACAGCGTACTTAAGAAAATCAGCTCAATCTTAAAGGTTGGGGGAGTTTTTGCATTTTCAACACCATCTGCCGAAGGTGTAAGCGCTAAGAATAATCCGGATAACTTTTATACAATAAGTCCTTCCGATCATTATTCGGTGTGGGAGCCTTCAAAAGCACAGCGCATATTACAAAAATACGGATTTACCGTAGAAAAAATGGTTTCAACTGGTCATCATCCTGAAAGATTTCCGTCCATACAGAAATCTGGTGCTAAAAAAGGCAGCCTCAGATGGATGGCGGTAGATAAGCTTAGCCGGATGATGAATCTTGGAGATACAGTTGAGATTTATTGCAGGAAAATAAAATGATGAACGATACAATGTCTGGTAAAAATTGCAAAAAAAACTGTTTAATTCTCGGAGCCGGGCTGATGCAAAAGCCTGCAATTCTTGCTTCAAAATCACTTGGTCTTACAACTGTTGTAATTGATGCAGATGATAAAGCCGTTTGTATACCGCTCGCAGACAAGTTTTATAAAATTGACTTAAAGGCTAAGGACAAAATTGTTGAGCTTGCAGAACAGCTGGAAAAAAACGGTGGATTAAAGGCTGTTTTTACAGCGGGGACAGACTTTTCTGCTTCCGTGTCTTATGTATGCGAAAAGCTTAATTTTCCTGCACACAGTTACGAGGCTGCCCTGAATGCAAGCATAAAAACAAGAATGAGGCAGTGCTTTGCAGATAAAGGTGTGCCTTCACCAAAGTTTACTCAGATTACAAAAAATGATTTAACAGACAAAGCAACTGCAGAAGCCTTTTTGCAGAAAGTTAAAAATATGATGGATTTTCCGTTAGTCGTAAAGCCTGTAGATAATATGGGGGCACGTGGTTGCCGTATGGTCCGCTGTGAAGCTGAATTTATAACTTCCGCTGAATGTGCAGTAGAAGCATCCCGGTCCGGTAATGCAATTGTAGAAGAATATATGGATGGTCCCGAATATTCAATTGATGCACTTGTTTATAATGGAACAATGACAATCACCGGTTTTGCAGAAAGACACATCTATTATCCGCCTTATTTTATAGAGGTGGGGCACACAATGCCGGCTATTCTGGACAAAAAGGTTCACGATGAGCTTATTTCCGCTTTTGCCGATGCAGCGAAATCTCTGGGACTCACCTGTGGCGCGGCAAAAGCCGACATCAAGTACACAAAAAAAGGACCTATGATTGGTGAAATTGCCGGCAGGCTTTCAGGCGGTTACATGTCGGGCTGGACTTATCCTTATGCTTCAGATTTGAATCTTACAAAACAGGGGCTGCTTATTGCTTGCGGCGAGAAACCGGAAGAGCTTGTAAACAGACGAATACCGGTTGATTATGTTAATTACACTGATTCCACCGCCGGTAACAATCAGGTTTGTAATCAGAATCACACAAAGCCATACGAGCTTTTTGAAATATCTTGTGTACGTACAAGTGCAGAACGTGCCTGGATTTCAATTCCGGGAACTGTTGAATATATAGAAAACATTCAGGACTATACCGATAAGGCAATCTGCGATGTTCTGCCTCGTGCAACAGTCCAGCTTGGAAGCGAGGTTGATTTTCCAAGAAATAATGTGCAGAAATGCGGAAACATTATCAGTACAAGCAATAACCGTGAAATTGCAATTGCTGCGGCTGAAAATGCTGTTTCAAATATCTTTATTACACTTAAACCGAATGACGCGCGTACCGAAAAGTTTTTGAGCGGAGTTTCTGCTGATGATGAAGATAAGTTTCCGCCTTCTGCATTCGGGGAAATGGATACCGGGGAGGCGGCGGCTGTGGAAGGAGTGATTCCTGCAAACACAAGTGTTGCGGCCTGTATTCCTCAGGTGTTGAAGACCGAAAAGTGGGCGAATAAAACAGACTGGAATTACAATACGATTTTACAGTCAGCCCAAAAGTTTGACGTTTTAAGGAAAAATCATCCTGAGCTTGATGCTAAAAGCTTCTGGAAATATGTTCTGCGTGGCGGCATTCAGGCTGCAGTGTATTATTCTGATTCTGTTGGAAAAGGGGTTTGATAAGAATAGGGTGGTAAGAATATGAAAAAATATCTGGCTATATTGTTTTGTTTAATAACTTTTTCTTCCGCTTTTGCGGCAACTGATTCTTCTGCATCAGGTAATGTTTCTCTTTTGAAGACCGCTAAGGAAATGGGTATAACAGTTTTCTGGGATTCACTTTCGGAAACAGGCCTGCTGGAAAAAAACGGACATCAGATGACTTTCAGAAAAAATGACGGAATCATCCTTCTTGATAATCTGCGTGTAATGATGACCGACCCGCCTGTAATTAAAAACAATGAGCTTTATGTTACAGACCGCTTTATTGAAGATGCAACAGCATTTTTTACCGAAGAGGATGATGAAGATTTATTCAAAGTAGGCGCAATCCTTATTGATGCAGGTCATGGCGGTAAGGATCCGGGTGCACTTAAAACGTATGATGTGGGCGGTAAAAAAGTCACAATTCAGGAAAAGGATATAAACCTCAAGGTTGCAAAAATGCTTTATGAGCGCCTTAAAACAGCGTATCCCGAAAAGCAGATAATCCTTACGCGCAGTACAGATGTTTTCCTGTCCCTGAGCGAACGAACCGATATTGCAAACGCAGTTAAAGTCCCGGATAATGATGCAATTCTGTTCATATCAATTCACGTAAACTCATCACTTAATAAATCATCTTCCGGTTACGAAGTATGGTATCTGTCACCAGGCTACAGAAGAACCGTTCTTGATAAAACTGCCGTTGATGATGATAAATCACTGTTCCCAATCCTTAATTCCATGATGGAAGAAGAATATACAACAGAAAGTATAATGATTGCCCGCTTTATTATGGACGGACTCCAGGCACAGATTGGTAATCAGTCAAAACCAAGGGGAATAAAAGCAGAAGAGTGGTTTGTAGTAAAAAATGCAAATATGCCGAGTGTTCTTATAGAGCTTGGTTTTGTTTCAAATCAGGAAGAAGCAATGCTTCTAAACAACGATACATACTTGAAAAAAGCTACTCTTGGAATATATAATGGAATCAGTGCATTTATAACACATTTTGAGCGTTCTAAAGGATTTACATCTGCAAATGAATAAATTAAAAAGTAAGTCGAAAAATAAAGTTTTCATAATCTCAATAATAGTTGTATTTCTTTTATCTCTTGTTTTGTCTTTAATCCTGTATGCACGAAAGGATTATGGCACAAGAAGAACTTTTATTTTCCCGTCTGTTGATGAAGGCAAATACATTGTAGAGACAAGATATCTTACAAAAAATCCGGAAAAAAGTGATATAAATTATTACATTGATGAGCTTCTTCTTGGTTCTGGTACCGAAAGGACTAAACTCTTGTTTACAGCTGGAACTTCAAATCTTTCCTGCTTTGAAAGAGAGGGTGTGCTCTATCTTAACCTTTCAGATACTCTGCTTAAGATGGGTGATAATGTAATAGAGATAGAGGAAGGGGCAGAGCTGCTGGCAAAGAATGTATTTCAGAATTTCAAGGAAATTAATGAGATAGATATATTCATTGGCAGTAAATTTGCATATAAAAAACAAAAAATAAAAACGAGTGACAAATAAAATCGTTGACAAAATTTGGTAGTTATTGGATAATAGTTTTTATACAAGGCTACATCGAATTCGTATATAAAAAAAGGAGCTTCAAGATGAAGAAGACTTTTGGTTTATTTGCAACTGCTATGTTGCTGCTTGGTGGCGTTGCTTTCGCAGAGCAGGCTACGCTTATTGATTTTACTCTGTTGGATGCTGATTGTGTTTACGACGAAAAAGCAGAAAAAAACACACAGAACTCACGAACTGTAATGGATTATTCTGTTAGTGCCGGAGCAACTTATACTGATCAGCAGAAAGAACTTATGAAGACTTCTCTTGTTCTTCCAGAGTGGGAAGTTGTTCTTAATTCTTCCGCTAAATCTGTTTCAGCATTGGCTGATTCAACAGTAGTTGCAGCACCTGTTAAAGATACTGCAGATGTTCCTTTCGCAGGAAAGAACGTAATGGGTGTTAGAATCGTATTCCCACAGTGGGCTTCTAACGCAAATGCAAGAATCGTTCCTCCATTTGACATTCCAGCTTATGAACCGGCAGCAGCTGCTGATGAAAACGGAAACCGCCAGAAGGAAGATAAGGACGAAGATAAATCTGCATATAACACAGCTGACAATCCTTCATTCGAAGGTTACCTTTTCGAAGGTGGATACGGTGTTGTTAAGAATGTTGGTACAATCAAATCAATTCAGGTTGCTACAATGGGTATGAACTTCCCACACGGACTTTATGTTCGCCTTGCAGACAACGATGGAGTTGAAAGAAGATACTTTATGGGTTACCTCGGATTCGATGGATGGAAAGAGCTTAAGTGGAACAACCCACAGTACATTTCTGAAATCCGCAACAGAGAAATCCGCGTATATCCAATCTATCCTCGTGGAATGCCTTATGTTAAGTTCACAGGATTTGAAATCACACGTGATGCAGCTCACATTGGTGGAGACTTCATCGGATACTTCAAAGACGTAAAGATTATCTATGACAAGGCTATTCTTGTAAGTGACCGTGACATTGCTGATGAAGACCTCTGGGGAATCATTGGTAAGAAAGAAGACGAAAGACAGGCTCACGAAATGTCTAAGTTCGGTACAAAACAGGTTAACCGCTATCTTGAAAGAGCTAAACAGAACACAGAGGAAGGCTTCACAACAAGCTTGAACGAAGACGGTTCTTCTAACGCTCAGAGCACAAGAAGTTCTGGAGCTACTGTTTCAGACGATGCTAAATAATAACTGACATACCGTTAGTTTTAAGAAAGCACTTTAAATCATAAAGATTTAAAGTGCTTTTTTTTTAACCAAAACCGTTTTATACTTATAGTATGAGCGAAACAAACATTATCATTTCTAAAGAAAAAACAAAGCAGCTGTATGAGTCGTATTCGGAATACTTCACCGAAATAATGAACAATATAATAAAAATCCTGCAGGAAAAAGTTAAGCTTATGTCGCAGCCTACCTATAAGTGCAGGGTAAAAAGCTTTAACAGCTACTATAAAAAAATCCTTCGTGTAAAACCAAAAATCGATGAAGACCAGAAAACACTTATCTGTCTTACCGATATGCTTGGAATAAGAATGATTTGTGCTTTTCTTGAAGATATAAATCTTGGCCTGGAACAGATTAAAAAAATATTTGATATAAAAGAAGTAGAAGTAAAGGGAGCAGAAAAAAAGTTCAGCGAGTTTGGTTATGAATCAATTCATGTTCTTATAAAGATCCCGGAAGAATGTATGCCACCACTTACCGGTAAATATAAAGACTTAGCTCCTTTGCCGGAAAATGTTGTCTGCGAAATCCAGATTCGAACAATCTTACAGGATGCCTGGGCAGAAGTTGAACACGAGCTTATATATAAAACAGAGTTTAATCCTTTTGATATTCCTCTGCGCCGAAAGCTTGCTTCTCTTAATGCTTCACTCACACTTGCGGACATAACCTTCCAGGAAATCCGCGATTACCAGAAAAAGCTTCAGAAGGAAATTGAAGACAGGCGAAGGTCTTTTTATTCAATGGCAGATAATCTTCTTAACGAAAAGGTTGAAAAGAATATAAGTGGAAACATTAACCGTGTAACACCTTTCATTCAGGGAACAATCGACGATTTACTGCTGCACGCAATCCATGCCCACAACGAAGGCAACCTGCAGGAAGCAATCGATACTTATACAAAAATACTCGAAGCCGTTCCTGAAAACGACAAAAATGTTATAGCTGTAATCAGCAAGCATCGCGGTATGGCTTATTTTTCTATGAATAAGTTTGAAGAAGCTCTTGAAGATTTTGAAAACAGCCTTAAGTATGATCCTAATGCATACAGAACGTATTATTACCGTGGAATTGTTTTTTCGATCCAAAAGGATTACGAAAAAGCAATAGAAAGCTTTAATAAATCACTTGAAATAAACGAATATCAGGCACATACACATTTCCGTCGGGCAATGGCATATTTTGAGCTTAAGGAATACGAAAAATCCATGAGTGATTTGAATACTGCCATAAATCTTGGAATGGACCCGGACGAATGTCAGTCTCTGCGTGAAAAACTTGTTAAAAAGTTTGGATTAAATATGTAAAAATCGGCTTTGATGTATTGACGAAAACTGCTATAGCTGATATATTACTATAGTCAGTTCGATACTGATTATGTCTCCTTCGTCTAGTGGTTAGGACATCGGGTTTTCATCCCGACAACAGCAGTTCAATTCTGCTAGGAGATGTGATAGCCTGCTTTGCTAAGCAGGCTTTTTTTTTGGATAAAAAAAATGGACGTTTCAAAATACCTTACCGACGAAGTTATCACATATATAAAAAATGCCATTGAAGAGGCAAACGGAAACGAAGTCTTTTTTACCGGCCTTATTGATGAAAAAATGAAGGTTGTTTCGGTAAAAGTAGGAAGCCGTGGTAATGAGCATACAGTTCCGGTAAACTTTTCAGATGAAAGGGAATGTCACGTCCTTATTCATAATCATCCTGGTGGTAACCTTACACCTTCCCGTGCAGATTTATCAGTAGCAGAACGAGCCTCAGAAAATGCTAAAGGTTTTTACATAATCAATAACGAAGTAAATGATATTTATATAGTTGTTGAGCCAATAAAGCCTGTAGTTGCAAAAAAACTGGACAGGGAAGATGCGGCATTTTATATTTCAAATGGTGGTCCCCTATCAAAGCTTTCTGAATCTTTTGAAGAACGAAAGGTTCAACTGGAGCTTTTGAAAAACATTGTCGGTGCCTTCAACGAAGAAAAGCTTGGTGTATTTGAAGCCGGAACAGGAGTTGGAAAATCTTTTGCGTATCTTATTCCATCTGTTTTGTGGGCAATGGAAAACAAAGAACGTGTCATCATTTCAACAGGAACAATAAACCTTCAGCAGCAGCTTTGCGATAAAGATATTCCGGCAGTAGAAAAAATCCTGAACACAAAGATAAATTACGTGCTACTTAAGGGCCGCCAGAATTATATCTGCAAGCGCCGACTTTTCGATGCCGCTTCCATGCTCGATCTTTTTGAAGATGAAACAGACGAAATTAAAAAAATTGCAGACTGGGCAGAAACTTCGGCTACGGGCAGTAAAAGTGATTTATCATTTATGCCTTCGGAAAGTGCCTGGACCAAGGTAAACTCCGAAAGCGATGCTTGTATGGGAATGCGCTGCCCTTATAGAAATGAATGCTTTGTAATGCGTGTTAGAAAAGCCGCTGCCGATGCAAATATAATTGTTGTAAATCATCACCTTTTGTTTGCAGATATACAGTCAAGGCTTTCTGGTGCCGGTTTTGATGATGCGGCTGTTCTTCCACCTTATCGCAGGGTTGTTTTTGATGAAGCACACGGAATAGAAAATGCCGCAACAAGCTTTTTCAGCGAAAGCTTTAACCGTTTTAAGCTCAACAAGCTGATGAACCAGATGTACAGAAAGCGCAAAAACTCAGAAGCAGGCCATCTCTGTTCACTGGCAATCCTTTCCAGTAATGAAGAAAAAGCCGCAGACGCTTACGAGCTTGTTACACGAATCAAAAATGCTGTTCTTAATTACGAAATTGCAGCTAAAGATCTGCTCAATATGGAATCAACAAAAAGGCTTTTCGAAGGTACTGCTCGAGATTTTGGACCTTTCCTTGTTACAGTAGGTGAATTGTCGCGTTCTCTTGGTGAGTTTACAGATTTAATCAGGCTTATAATGGACGGTATAGATGATGATGATAAGGATATTCCATCTTACTGGGAATCTAAAATGATTTTACGCCGCCTTGATGAATATGTTCTGCTTCTAAAAAACTTTACGGTTTGGGAAGAAAAACGCGAAAACGTCTATTGGATTCAAAAGAAAAGACTCCCACCTCAAATGAATGTAGACAGTAAAGATTCCGAATACATCATAATGACAGAAACCCCGCTTGATATTTCCTTTATTATGAATAAGGGTGTTTTTGAAGAAATGCGCACGGTTGTCTGTACTTCTGCAACACTAAAAACCGGCCGTGACTTTCATTACTGGATGCACAGAACAGGCGCCGATTTGTGTTATGAAGATAAGCTTTTATTCGGTGAATATCCGTCTCCTTTCCCCTATGAAAAAAATATGCTTTTTGCAGTTACAAATGATTCTCCGCTTCCAACAGATATTGATTTTCAGCAGTACATAGAAATGGCCATAGCACGGCTGGTAGAAGCGGCGCAGGGTAGAACACTCGTTTTATTTACCTCCTACGAATCGTTAAAAAGTGCCTGCAATACAGTAAAGGCTACGTTAAAAGGTTTTTCAGGCAGAATAATGAAGCAGGGGGATGATGATAATGCAAAATTGCTCGAAGCCTTCAGACAGGAAAAAGAAAGCGTGCTTTTTGCAACCGATTCTTTCTGGCAGGGCGTAGATATTCCCGGTGAATCACTTTCGCAGGTAATTATTGTTAAGCTGCCTTTTACAGTTCCAAATGATCCTGTTTTTGTGGCAAGGGCAGAAGCAATAGAAAAACGTGGTGGTAATTCTTTTATGGAACTTAGTGTGCCAGAAGCTGTAATTAAGTTCAGGCAGGGAATAGGGCGACTAATAAGAAAGTCTGATGATAAGGGGGTAGTTGTTGTTCTGGATAGAAGGGTTTACGAAAAGAGATACGGTTCTATCTTTACAGCTTCTATGCCAGAATGTAAAAAAATCTACGAACCTCTAAGCGACGTTACAGCCCGAATCAAAAGCTTTATTTTTGATTAACCAGTCTTGTCATTATCGGACTTGTTGTCATTATCGGACTTGCTCCGATAATCTCTCCCGCAAAAAAAAACCGCCTGGCTCATGATACCAAGCGGTTTCCATTATGCAGCTAAGAATCTATTATTTGAAATCCTTAGGGCGTCTTTCAACACGTTTACATTTCTGGCATTCAGCCTGATTTCTGAGTCTGCCATTTTCAATCATTGTTTTCATTATGATTTCGCCACCGCAGTCAGGGCAAATGAATTTTTGTGTTGCAACAGTAGTACGAGAGTTTTTACTAGCTCCAGCCATATTGTGCCTCCGTTCGAATATTCGTACAGTAAATAATAATGAGATGATGTTTATGTGTCAAGAGAAAGGGGAGCTGTGATTACTATTTTTCAAAACCTTAATAAAGTGTATAATACTTTCATTGACATAAAAAACATATTTTGTTAATATATTTGCTAGTTAACTAATTTTATTTTGGGGGTCTCCAATTGGCTAAAACTTCTGCAGAAAAACGACACGCTCAGAGCGAAGTTCGCAGACTTCATAACAAGGCTATTAAAAGTACATGCAGGACTTATGCAAAACAGTTTGTAGAGGCTGTTCAGGCAAAGGATCAGAAACTTGCTGAAGAAAAATACAGACAGCTTCAGAAAGAACTTGATAGTGCTCGCAGTAAGGGCGTATTGAAGAGAAATGCAGTTTCTCGCAAAAAGTCAAGAATGATGAATCTTTACAATGCTACATTTAATGCAGCAAAATAACTTTTCTCAAAGGAAACTTTTTGGAATCCAGTTGGAGCAAGACTTCAACTGGTTTTTTTTTATCTTTTAGTTTATAACAATCCTTTTTGTTTATTTTTTTCATTTTTGTGTTATTATATGTAATTAAGGTTTAATGGTTATGAGTAAAAATGTTACAAAGAATGATTTGGTAGACTCAATTTCTAAAAATGTTGATTGCGATAAAAAAACTATCCTTGCTGTTGTAGATTCACTTTTAGACGAAGTAAAGCATTCTTTGGTAAATGGCGATTCAATTCAATTACGCGGCTTCGGCACCTTCTCAAACAAACTCAGAAACGGAAGAAAAACCTCCCGGAATCCAAAAACCGGAGAAAAAATTACAGAGCCTTCATCTCCACACTATATTGCTGTTTTCCGCGCCGGAAAAGAATTATCAGAAGATTTGTATAATCTAAAAATAGACAGGCATGAAAAAAAATAAAAACACCTTATCTGACGCATTATTCATCATCTTCAATTTACTTATCGCAATAATTCTTTTTGTGCTGGCAAATCCTAATTTTATTACACCAAAAGGCATAAGTCTGTTTGCCTGGTTCATATATATTCCGGTTCTTTTTATAATCCACAAATCAAAATTACGGACAGTCTGGCTTACAGGTTTTTTATATGGAGGCTTGTCATATCTGCTGCTTGTATACTGGCTAAAAAATTACGATCCCTTCTGCCTTTATCCTGTAATAATTTTTTATGCAGTCTGTCTGACGCTGCTTTTCCTTGTTTTAAAGCTCACAGATATGCTTTTTAAGCGCGATGCCTGGCTTGTTCAATGGCTGATTATCTGCTCGTATGAGTATCTCAAAACACTTGGTTTTTTAGGCTTCAGCTATGGAGTAACAGCGTACACGCAGTGGAATCATCCTATAATAATCCAGATTTGCAATCTGATTGGTGTTTTCGGCTTTAATCTTTTAGTAATTCTTCCCGCCTGCATTATTTACGCCTTTATCAGAAAACTTAAAGAACGGCGTAAGATTATTTATATGATGGAAACAGACAACAGCTTTTATGACTGCAAGACGCATGTTAATTATGTTTCCGAATACGATAAAAAAGTTAAGCAGCTTGGACTAAAGCTCACCGTAATTGTTGCAGCCTTATGGTGCTGTGTATTTATTGCCACAATTATTTATGGAAAGGCAGTTACTGATGACGATACACAATCCACTGTAAAAATTGCCTTAATCCAGCATAACGAAGACCCTTTCGAAGACGGTGTAAACGTTTACAGAAAAAATATTCAAAAACTCATGGCCCTAACAGATAATGCCCTCGAAATTGTTCCTGATATTGATTTTGTTGTGTGGCCTGAAACCGCCGTTGTTCCTTCAATTGAGTACCAGTATTATACGCATAAGGATGAAGTACGCTACAAGCTTGTAAGTTCTCTGCTTGAGTATATAGATTCCAGAAATCCGGTTTTTATAATTGGCAACGGAGTTCGTACCTTTGATGAAAAAACAGGTAAGGGTAACGAAAAATATAATTCAGCACTTGTGTTTACTCCCGGCAAGAATGTACTCCCGCCAGATCCGCAGGTTTACAATAAGATTCATCTTGTGCCGGTAAGCGAATATTTCCCTTATGAAGAAATGCTTCCCCGTTTAAGCAGCCTGGTTATGAAGCACGAAAAGAATATGTGGACCCCTGGCAGCGAATATAAAGTTTTTTCTATAAATAAATCAGATAAATCAAACATAGCTGGCACTTTCAATTTTTCTACACTCATCTGCTATGAAGATACCTTTACTAATATAGCAAGACAAATGTATCTAAATGGTGCCCGTTGTTTTATAAACCTTTCAAACGACAGCTGGTCCAAAAGCGAAGCCTGCCAGTATCAGCACCTTGCAAATGCAGTATTCCGCTCGGTAGAAAACAGGGTACCTTCAGTGCGCAGTACGGCTTCTGGGCAAAGCTGCATAATAAATCAGTTTGGACAGATAGAAAAAATGGCTTCATCCTTTTGCGAAACTTATGTGGTTGGAGAAGTGCCCGTTTTTAATTCGCAAAGAAAAGCAACGCTTTATACAAAATACGGTGATGTTTCAGGTTATGGCGCAGTATTTCTGTCTGCGGCATTGTTGATAATGCGTCTCATAATCGTTATAATTATTTCTATCAAAAATAAACTTAAAAAATAGGTGCAGAATATGGCCGAAAAAGCTGAAAGAGAAAAAAGAAATACAACAACTTTTGGTTCCGAAACTGAGTTTGACGGTGTTCTCGAGTTTAAAGATAAGCTCATAATCACCGGAAAGTTTACCGGAAAAATTATTGCACCTACAGGCAATCTCGAAATTGCCAAAAATGCCACCTGCGAAGTTGAAAACATTACAGCTTCTTCAATCATTGTATCTGGCAGCGTAAAAGGAAACATGAACGCTTCTGAACGTGTTGAAATCTGTTCCGGCAGTACTGTTGAAAGTGATATTACAACTGCACGAATCAGAATTGCAAACAATGTTGATTTTAACGGTCAGGTTTCCATGCTTGAAAAAGAACCGGAAGTAAATCTGTTTTCAGTAGCTTCCTCAGAGTTCAAGCAGGCAATGGTAATCCATTCCGAAGTTATAAAATAATTTCCGCACAGGAAACAATCCCCACACATCAAACAGTTCTCTCAATCTCTTAATTTCCTCTTGACAAATGAGCATTATGTTGTATTATAAAAATATGCAAGTCAACTAGTATACAAGTATACGAGTATACAAGAATACTTGTTGTGGAGTAAAAAATGTCGAAATCACTTGAGTTCAAGCGTTATATGCGTCGTAACTGGCAGTATTACGTACTTCTTCTTGTTCCGGTTATCTATTACATTATCTTCCGCTATGTTCCAATGGCAGGAAACATTATTGCGTTCAGGCGTTATCGTGCCGGACACAGTATTTTTGGCGATGAATGGAGCGGATTAAAATATTTCAAGCAGTTCATTGGCGATAAAACCTTCTGGCGTGCATTCAGAAATACACTTTCCCTGAATGTAATTTACCTTTTGTTCAGGTTCCCGCTCACGCTGATTTTTGCGCTGCTTTTAAATGAAATACACAATATCCACTGGAAAAAGTTTGTTCAGACTGTTTCATATCTTCCTCACTTTATCTCAATGGTAATCGTTACGGGTATGATCCGCGAGCTTCTTTCTACACACGGACCAATAAACGCAATCATCAAAAACCTTACAGGCGGAACAATTTCATTTATTGCGCTGCCTGAATGGTTTACTTCAATTTTCGTAGTTTCTGGAATATGGCAGAGCCTGGGTTGGGGTACAATCCTTTACCTTGCCGCCATTTCAAACATAAACCCGTCTCTTTACGAAGCAGCAGAAGTTGACGGTGCAAATCATTTTCAGCGTGTGTGGCACGTAACCATACCATGTATTCTCCCTACAATTACAACACTTCTTATTCTTGATATTGGTGGACTTATCGGTTCTGGTGGTGCTTTTGAAAAAGTATTCCTTTTGTATAACCCTATGACTTACGAAAAAGCAGATATTATTTCTACCTTTGTATTCCGAATGGGTCTTGGTTCCGGCAATTACAGCTATGCAACTGCCGTAAATCTTTTTGAAGGTCTCTTAAACCTTATACTTCTTTCTATAGCGAACCTTACGTCTAAGAAAGTTTCAGGTTCAAGCCTGTGGTAACGCTGGAGGATGAAGATGAAAGATTTTATGAAAGGTAAAGACAATTCAAATCCAGCAGTAACAGGCGGAGTAAAGGTAAGGGAATCTGCAGGTTACCTTGTTTTTAAGTGCATAAACACAATCATTATGATTCTTGTCTGCATTGCTACCTTGTATCCGTTTTTGTATCTGGTTGCTCAGTCATTTTCTTCAGAACAGGCAATTATGCAGGGTAAGGTTGGAATTATTCCTGTAGATTTTAATCTTAAAACTTATGTTTCTGTACTGGAAAAAGGTGACTTTTTATTCAGCTATAAAAATACGCTCATTTATTCAGTATTGGGGACAGTCCTTGCAATTGTTTTAAGCAGCTGTATTGCGTATCCGCTTTCCAGAAAAGGCTTAAAGGGTGGTAAGGTAATCTTAAAGCTCATAATCTTTACAATGTATTTTGGCGGTGGTTTGATTCCAAACTATATTCTTATGCAGCGCCTACATCTTATAAATAAAGTTGCAGGCTTCATAATTCCGTCGCTGTTGAGTACTTACTATATCATCCTTATGAAATCTTTTTTTGAAGGAACACCGCACGAGCTTGAAGAAGCAGCCGAAATTGACGGACTCAGCCCGATTGGCGTTTTCATAAGGATTGTATTCCCGCTTTCCATGCCGATTATTGCCACAATGATTCTTTTCAATGCAGTAGGTTACTGGAATAACTGGTACAGTGCCTTCCTTTATCTTGATAAAAAAGAAATGTGGCCGGTTGCATACTATCTGCGTACGATTATCACCGGTGCTTCAACCTCAGCAGATCCTGGTGAAGTAAATGCAGAAAAAATGCAGATTGCAGCAAATATAAAATCATGTTCAATGGTGCTTATGGCCCTGCCAATTATTTGCATCTATCCATTCATACAGAAATATTATGTACAGGGAATGATGCTTGGCGGAGTAAAAGAATAGAAACAATCATAGAAAAAGATAGGAGGAAAATCTATGAAAAAAAATGTAGCGATTGCAGTTGCAATTACTTGTGTTGCTGCTTTGTTCACAGCCTGTACAAAGAAAGAAGCAGCAAAGGGCGGAGCTTCTGCCGGTGAAGCAAAAGGATACACATTCGGCGAAGAACAGACATTCCATTCTGATGAAAAAGTTACCTACACAATGTCTTTCAGCGATGCTTCATGGTATCCAAAGGTAGACACTTGGGAAACAGAAGGTGTATTCAAGAAGATTGAAGACAAAACAAACGTTCATCTTGCACTTACTTCTTATGATTCCGGCGACTACAATCAGAAAATCAACCTTGCAATCAACTCTGGTTCAGCAACATACATCATTCCTAAAGTATATGATGAAAACCAGTACGTAGCAGGAGGCGGTGTAATTCCTGTTTCTGATTATATTCAGTATATGCCTAACTTCAGTGCATTCGTAAAGAACTACAAAATGGATCCTGACCTTGATACAATTAAACAGAATGACGGCAAGTTCTATCGTCTTCCTGGTATGCATCAGGCAGCTCTTCAGGACTATACAATTATGGTTCGTGAAGATATTTTTGAAGCTGCTGGTTACAATATCCGTGAACTCGAAAAAGACTGGACATGGGAATCTTTGCACGATGTTCTTTTGAACGTAAAGAAATATATGGTTGGCGCAGGTCTCTGCAAAGCTGATGATTACATCTGGTCTGACCTCTGGTGCGGTGAATCTGGAAAAGGACAGGGTGGTAACCTTCTTAAATTGATGGGTGCTTCTTACGGCGTTCTTTCTGGTTGGGCAATTGAAGGCTCTAACGGTGGTATTAAGTTTGATTATAACAAGAAAGAGTTCTATTCATCTTCTATCAGCCCAGACTTCAAAAAGTTCATTACAGTTGCTAACAGCTTTGTAAAAGATGGTATTCTTGACCCAGAAACCTTTACTCAGGCTGACGATGTTGCTAACAACAAGTTCTATAACGGCGAAACAATCATTAAATCTACAAACCGTTCTACAATGGTTAACGATATTGCTTCTGTAAAGAATATTCTTGGCGACAAGGCTAAGGTTTATGTAACAGCTTACCCTTCAGGAACAAACAAGAATCTTGCTGAAACAAGCCGTCTTGAATGTGGTGTTATGATTTCTCAGAAGGCTAAAGATGAACTTGGTGAAGAAGGTCTTATTAAGATGTTGCGCTTTGTAGACTGGATGTTCTATTCTAAAGAAGGCTATACACTTACAAAGTGGGGTGTTGAAGGCGAAACCTGGCAGTATGTTGAAAAGAACGGTATGAAGGTTAAGGCTCTTCTTCCTGGCTACAAGTGTGGCGGTCTTGGAATTGGTGGTGCTGATACAGATACAGATATCCGTCTTAAGTGGGGATATGCTTGCGGTAACTATTTCTATGGTCACTCAACAGCTGAATCAACAGATAACTTTACTCCAGAGGTACAGGATTTGTATGCCCGCTATGGAAAATATAAGACAGTTGCTACAGTTGATCCAAAAGCAAAACCAACTGAAGATGAACGTGAACAGTTGAACCTTTGGGCAGTTCCTCTTATTGATAACATCAATGCATGGACACTCAAGTTCATTACTGGACAGAAAGACATCAATGCAGACTGGAACGAATATATCAGCTCTTGTAAGAACCTTAACGTAGACAAGGTTGTTGAACTTACAAACAAGATTTACGCTAACCAGAGCAAATAAACTGTCATTATCGGGGGACCCGGTAATCTAAAAAAGCACTAGAAACAATTCCTTTTTTGTTTTCTCTATAGTTTTTCCCGGAATCACCCCAAGCGGTTCCGGGTTTTTTGTCTGTTTTTTTGATGAGAAAAATAATATTGACATTCCTTTATAAATGAGTAAAATTAAAGTAATCATATTTTTACAAATCTTTATTTTCTTTTGGGAACCACGGTTTCTGAAAGGAGCTTTGAATAATCGTTTAGTTTTTTATTTTTTTTGTTTATATAAATCAATAATAGTTTAAGTTGTTTTAAATCATTTTAATGAAATACAATAATATTTATGGAGTAATTTTTTAATGGCACCATTAAGAAAGCGTCGAACAGCAGATGCAAAGGGTAGTCAGGAAAACGAGAACGAAATCCAGAATATACTGGATTTTGGTTCAAATCCTGAAAGTGAATCTACAGATAAAGAGAATCAGACTGTAGAAAGTGAAAAATCGGAAGCAGAGAATGGAAACAGCGAAGGTGAAAAACCCGCTCAGGAAGGTGAAGGTGCAGAACCTGCACGGGTGGTCGTTAAACGCCGTAGAATCGTAAAGAAGAGTGATGAAGGAGAGAATAACGCTCCGGCAAATCCTCCTGCAGAAGCCGCAGCAACTCCGGTACAGGAACAGCAGGCTCCATCATCAGAAGAACATCAGGAACATTCAAACTTTAGAAGACCATCCCAGGGAAATGTAAACCGCCAACCAAAGTTTACAAGAAAACCAAATCAGAATCAGACAAAACGAACATATCCTGCTAAATCTTATCCGGTACCGAATGCCGAAATGGCAGAAAATGCAGTTGCCGCAACCCCTGTAGTACAGCAGGAAACTTCAAGTATTGCAGAAGACAATGCTAACAAACCACGCCTTGTAATCAATGAGATGACAAAAAAATCCATGCCTGAGCTTCGTGAAATGGCAATGACTTATGGCTTTACAGCTGATGATCTTGCCCCTATGAAAAAGCAGGATTTGATTTTTGTTATTTTGAAGGCACATACAGAACACGGTGGAATTATTTTTGCTTCAGGTGCGCTCGAAATCTTACCTGATGGCTACGGCTTCCTCCGTTCTCCTCAGAACTCTTATCTTCCAGGCCCTGATGATATTTATATCAGTCCAAGCCAGATTCGTCTTTTCAACTTAAAAACAGGTGATACAGTTTCAGGTCAGACCCGTTCTCCAAAGGAAGGTGAACGTTTCTTTGCTTTGCTCCGAATTGAAACTGTAAATATGGATGAACCGCGTGTTGCACAGACTCGTGTTCCTTTTGAAAACCTTACACCGCTTTATCCTAACGAAAAGCTTCGTCTGGAAACCGTAAGTACAGAAGTTTCAACACGTATCGTAGATTTGTTTGCACCAATCGGTAAAGGTCAGCGACTTTTGATTGTTGCTCCTCCAAAGGCCGGTAAAACAATCCTTATGCAGAAAATTGCAAATGCAATTACAACAAATAACCCTGAAGTTTACCTTATCGTTCTTTTGATTGATGAACGTCCAGAGGAAGTTACCGAAATGGAACGCGCAATCAAGGGAGAAGTTATTTCTTCTACCTTTGACGAACAGGCTACACGCCACGTTCAGGTTGCAGAAATGGTTCTTGAAAAGGCAAAGCGCCTTGTAGAACACAAACGCGATGTTGTAATCCTTCTTGACTCAATCACACGTCTTGCACGTGCTTACAACCAGACAGTTCAGACTTCCGGTAAAGTTCTTTCCGGTGGTGTTGATTCTAACGCATTGTTTAAGCCTAAACGCTTCTTTGGTGCAGCCAGAAATGTAGAAGAGGGCGGTTCACTTACAATTATTTCTACAGCTCTTATTGAAACCGGCTCACGTATGGATGAAGTTATCTTTGAAGAGTTCAAAGGTACTGGTAACAGCGAAATTGACCTTGATCGTAAGCTTGCAGAACGCCGTCTTTTCCCTGCAATCAACATCAAAAAGTCAGGTACACGAAAGGAAGAGCTTCTTCTTACCGAAAACGAGCTTCAGAAAATCTGGATTTTGCGTAAAGTTCTTAATCCTATGGAAGACGTTGACATTACAGAGCTTATCCTTGACCGAATGAAGAAGTCTAAGACAAACGAAGCCTTCCTTGCCAGCATGAACGCAGGAACAGCAGGTATGGAGTAATAACAGTAATACCCATCAGACAAAAAAAATAATTGTAACAAAAGATTTTCGTGTTATAATGTATGTGAATTATACACGAAAATCTTTTTGCATTTTAAAGAATAAATATTTAAAAAAGCGAAAATATAATCGTGCATATACAACTATTTTTTGTACTCGAGGGCTAATATGGGAACATTTTTAGTAAAAGAAACAGCCACAGGAATCAAGTTTGACCTTAAGGCTGGAAATGGCGAAGTTATTGCAACTTCAGAAGTTTACAACTCAAAAGATGCATGTCTTAATGGAATTGCAAGCGTAAAGAAAAACTCCGTTGTTGCAAACATTGAAGATCAAACAGCAGAAGTTTTTGAAAATCAAAAGCATCCAAAGTTTGAGATTTATATTGACAAAAAAGGCGAATACCGCTTCCGTCTTACAGCAACAAACGGACAGATTATAGCAGTTGGTGAAGGCTATAAAGCTAAGGCCGGCTGTCTGAACGGTATTGAAAGCGTTAAGAAAAATGCTCCAGATGCCGAAATCG
>JAEEGK010003815.1_pt1 | contig 37304 bp, 29 predicted proteins | sample 8958771 | NCBI WGS metagenome assembly JAEEGK01 (sample SAMN16246547, study PRJNA631951) | gut metagenome | biome: gut microbiome; feature: rumen; material: SC-attached | host: Bos | place: Iran: Karaj | collected 2018-10
CCCGAAAAACCGAATCACCGGATCTGGGGTGATTCGGTAGGCTTTGAATCCCTTTCATAACATTTGATTCCCGTATCCGCAGCCTCGTTCCCACTTGGCATTCCGACAAGGCCAGCATACCGAAAAACACCATTTCTGCCCCTAGATTTGCACAATAATTGGTACCATTTTGTCATATCTCGTCGACAGTTATGCTCCGTAACATAGGAACAGCAAAACGAATCTGCTAAGTGAGAACGGGAAAGGGACCTGCGCCAATGGGGAAAATAACCTAAGGGTGCCCGTATCTGTCAAACTCAAGATGATAATAGACCAATCGGAAAAAATGGAAATACTCCACTTTTCCCAAAAATAGCAATCCGTCAGAGAGGATCCTTCCACCCGAAGTTCCCCTTCCCTGCGCCCAGTTCGAAGTGGTATCTGGCGATACCGCAGTCCACGCGGATGAGGTTGGTGGGCTTGTAGTGCGCGGTGACCACATCCCCCTCGTACGAGAATGATACGGGCTGCTTGTTCACGCCCGACGGGGCCAGCATGACGCATTCGATCCCTTTGTTGAACCAGTCGGGGGCATCGGGGGAATAACCGACTTCCTCCTTCGGCCTGTCCTTGTGCTGCTTACCGTCGTTGGCCCCGTATCCGATGGCGATGCCTATGACGAACCTCTGCCCCTCCTTCACGTGGTCCTTCGCGTACTTCTTGGAACACATCATGGCCCAGCATGTACGAAGTCCGAGCGATTGTGCCAGCAGCACCAATCTCTCCCCGTAATAGCCGATCCTCTCGTTGAGCGTGGCGTCCTCCGGACCGATCATCGCGATGTAGTTGGAGGCGTTGGAGAAACCGATGACCTTCAGCGGGATGGTGGCGAACGCCTTCGGCTCGTTGAGCATGAGCACGGCGTTCAGATTGCCCTCGGCGTTGATCCCCGCTATTGCGGATTGCAAGGCGTCTACGTGCTCCTGAGAAATGGGTTCCGTCGTGTACTGCCTGACCGTGTGGCGCTGCTTCGCCGCCTCGTACTCGTCCATGCACCCATAACGAAAGGAATCGTATTTCGGATTATCGCATCACTCTATGTCGATGCGGACGCCCCTCTTGATCCCCAGTTCGCTGGCGGCCTCTACCGCCTTCACGAGCGCACAGGGTACCGGACAGGCGGCATGCGGGAGCGCCTCGTTGGCCCATCTGTAGATGTCCGTCTCGCAGATGGGGGATTCCACCTCGGTGTAGGGGTTGACGGGTTTGAACTTCCAGGACATCCTCAGGACGTTGGGGCAGTCGCTCTTGACATCCAGCGATACCATCAGGTCCTCGCCCTGAACGGCGTGTATGACGGTCCTCATCTTGCAGACGCCCGCGTCCACGGTGACGGTGCACTCCTTTCCCATGATAGTACAAGAACTGACGCACCTATAATCCTTATCTTCCCTTCAGTTCGGCCGGGTCGATCCCGAAGGCGCTCAATATACGCGTCTGGATGTTGTTCAGGTTCGTGTAGAACGGCGTGTCGAACCCCGGGATCGATATCCTCCTGATCATCGACATCTGGTGTATGACGTCCCTGAGCGTGATGTTGTTCAGCAGGGATGTGCCCCTCATCCTGCGGCGGATCGCGGACTGGAGGATGACCGTCAGGAACTGGATGAAGAGCCTCCCCCTGTAGACCTCGTCGGAGTAGAGCTTCAGCGGTGTCCTGTCGGCCCTGTTCTTGAGGTTCTCCAGCCCTATGCTGACCTTGTCCTTCTGGATGTAGTAGCGGTATGCCGCGACGGGATCCTTGACGGAATTGGTCAACACCACCGAGAAACCGGCCACGTCGTTGTAGTCCATCATCGCGTCGCCGTTCCTCTCGACGGATCTCCCGTACTCGGTCTCCGTGATGATGAAGTACCTGTCGTAGAACTCCTGATGCTCCTTCACGTAGACGTTCTTGATCAGCTCGCGGTAGCACTGCTCGATGAGGCTGAGGAATATGCTGAACTCCTCCTCCGCCTCCTCCGCGCTGAACATGATGTGGGCGAAGCACTTCCTTCCGTCCAGATAGTTGACGAATGACATTATGAACACCATGCTCCCGTCTACGGTGACCATGTTCTTCGTATCCATGATCCTGTCCTTCACGCGGACGATGGCGTCCCTGGAGAACGGGAACGACGGCGGGGAACGCAGGATGAACCTGGTGTTGGATACGAGGAGGTCCCTGAAGTTGTCCTGCGTGCAGTAATCCGTGTCCAGGACGTGGATGGGGTCCGGCATGTCCAGCCAGATCATGTCGCTCATCCTCCTCCTAAGCTCGGTCAGGTTCTTCGGGTTCGACGGATACTGCCCGTAGGCGATGGGCATCTTGCTTTCCGCGCCGAACTCTATGCTCATGTGCGTCTTCGTGTCCGTGAGCTGTCCCGCCAGACCGCCGAAGGCCGACCTGTCCGAGCCGGAATCGTAATAGGCGGTCGACGAGAGGTGCAGGGTGTAGAATCCCTTGTCCTCAGACCTGTCCCTCCATTCGCGGAAGAATGCGAACAGGTCGTTCTCTGATATCCCCTGCATGAGCTCCGCCAGGGCATCGGTGGTGATCGCCCTCCTGTACGGGGTCCTGTTCTCCTCGGACCAGTACCTTATGTTGACCAGCTGTCCGCCGACCTCCATCAGGTAGTAGACGCAGGAGAGTATCAGCGGTGCCTTCTCGGGCATGGCGATGCTCACCGCCGATTTGAGCCCGATCGACTCCGCGATGTGGTCGAAGAGCCTGGTGGTCCCTATGTTCAGCACTTCGGCGGCATCTCCGCCCCCGTGTCCCCTGTTGGGTACGATATCCCCGGTGACGGGGTCGACATGACCGAGGCATTTCCTCCTGCATCTGCACCTCTTCGTGGCCGGATCCCATTCCGATTCGTTGAGGTATGCGTAGACCTTGCCGTTGGTCTTGTTCTTTAGGTATACGATGGAGGACATCCTGATATCCCTTATGTATGTATTATACATAGTTTTTGCCATCGTTCCCACAGATTTCGGATACGGGCATCTGAAGCAGACGGATGTGCCAGATGAATATATGCGACATCATATGGGAATGGTCCCCTTACCTTTCTCCGGCTTTGTTATAAATATGATTCGATTTGTCCCGTTTTATATAATAACACCAACTCACAATATCATGCTTGACTATCGCAACGTCGATTATCAGATGTTCATCAGACGTTACGATATCGAATTGGAGAATCTTGAGCTCCCGGAGAACATCATAATCAAGATGCTGCCGTCCGATCCATTGCTCAAGGACGTGGCCCGTTCCATCACGAACATCAGGTTCAAGGACGTGACCCCGTCCGTCATGCGTGCCATGCAGATGGGCATCCCGCCCACGAGGATAATCAACGAGGGCCTGACGCGCGGCATGGATATCGTGAGCACGCTCTACTCGAAGCGCATATACCACCTCCCGGAGGTCATGATGGCCTCCAAGATCATGGAGATAGGCATCTCCCTGGCGGAGAAGAAGATCCCCGGCGGGAGGGCCAACAAGGGGACGGTGGTCATGCATGCGGCCGAGGGCGATCCTCATGACATAGGCAAGAACATAGCCGGGGTGATGCTGAGATCCGCCGGATACAAGGTGGTCGACCTTGGCAAGGACGTCGCCGTCAAGGACGTGGTCAGGACGGTGATGAACCTCAGGCCGCTGATGGTCAGCGGAACGGCGCTCATGACGACGACGATGCCCGCATTCCCCCGTGCCGCGGAGGAACTGTCCAGACTGGGCCTCGAGATACCGTACATGGTGGCTGGCGGGGCGGTCAACAGGGACTTCGCCGAATCGTTCCCCACGGGGATCTACTCCGAGAGGGCCCCCAACACGCCCCCGATCGTGGACAAGCTGCATGACGGGGCGAGCTGGGAGGAGATCCGCAGGGACTGGGATTCCATCACGGGGGGAGAATGAACAGCTACAAGATGGCGTATTCCTCGCCGGAGGACATGGTGTTCGGCCATTCCAGGAAACCCCTGTCCTACGGTTACGGCATCAGGGTCGGCGCCGGAAGGGTCGTACCCGAATCGAACTACGCCCCCAGGGCCGGTACGGAGAAGACGCCGGAGAGACTGCGGAAGGAGTTCGTCGACTACATCACCAAGGACATCCTCACGCGCTGCATAAACCTCGGGTTCCCGGACGTGCAGCTGGAGACCGAATGGATCTCACAGATGGGTTTCGAACCGAAGAACTCGGTCCCCATCGTCACGGACCAGAAGGAGATGGCCAACAGATACCATGACGAGTACGGTCTAAACATCGCTGTCAGGCACACCATACCCGACCTGAGGGAGTGCGAGAAGGGACTCCGCCTGGGGATGGATACGAAACGCCTCTATCCCGAACACCTCATCGAGGGTGCGGAGATCGCCTGTAGTAACGGCGCGGACGTCCTGTCGCTGGAATCCCTCGGGGGGAAGGAGGTCACCGACTACGCGATCACCCAGGGCGACATCACCGCATACCTGTTCGGAGCGGGGATACTGGGATCGGCGGACATGGAGTACCTGTGGAAGGAACTGGTACATATCTGCAGGAGGAACCGCACCGTCCCCGGAGGGGACAGCGCATGCGCCTCGTCCAACACCGCGATGTTCCTTGCCGGGGGCTTCCTGGACAACGACGTCCAGAGGACGTTCTCGGCCATATGCAGGTGCATCTCCGCATCCAGGACGATGGTCGCATTCGAATGCGGGGCGACCGGTCCGGGTAAGGACTGCGCCTACGAGAGCATCATAGTCAAGGCAGTCAACGGACTGCCGATATCGCAGGAGGGCAAGACCTGCCAGTGCGCGCATGCCGACCTACAGGGCAACCTGATGGCGCAGTGCTGCGACCTCTGGTCCAACGAGTCCGTGGAGTACCACCCGGAGTTCGGAGGGTCGTCGGTGCAGTGCTGGACGGGGATGCTGGGATACGAATGCTCTCTCATGAACACCGCCACCGCCTCCGGCCAGGCGAAGGTGCTCCGGGACCTCTACATGATATCGGACCGCCGGAGGTCTCCGGAGGCGTACCTGCTGGCGTTCGACAACGCCTGGAGGATAGGGGAGGCGATGGCATCGTACGGTTCCGACCGTTACATGCGCGCCAAGGAGGCCGCTCTCGAAGGGTCGAGGATACTCCTCGAAGGACACGGGAACAAGGACATCGACCTTACGAGGAAGCAGCTTGAAACGCTTTACAAGATACAGAGGGACCTCGAATCGCTTCCGGACGACGGACAGGATTTCACCGAGATGTGTCTGAGGAAGTACGGTTCCGAGATCCCCACCTTCAATCCGAAGAACTACGACATATGAGTGATAAGATGACTTACGGAATCTCGATGGACATAGGGACGAGCGGGACGAGGGCGCATGCCGTGAACCTCTCGGACGGGAAGATTATCGCGACGGCCATGACCAGCTGCCATCCGCTGCCCGGCGCCAACATCATGGACCACCTCACCTTCTGCATCAACGTCGGAAGCGGGCTGGCCCACGACATACTGATGGATACGGCCAACAAGGTGATCGGGAACCTGCACATAGACCTGAAGCAGGTCGAGAGGGTCTCCATCTGCGGAAACCCCATCCAGCTCTCGCTCTTCCAGAACATACCCGTCGACGACCTCGCCTTCGCAGGCGAGAACGCCCACAGGGAACGCAACATAAAGGTGCAGAAGAGGGATGCCGGCGTGTTCAACGCGGCGGCCGTAGGATTGAATGTGCCAGACACCACGGAGCTGTACGTCCCTCCGGCGATCAGGCACGAGATAGGGGCCGACGCTCTCGCCATGATGTACAAGAGCGGATTCCTCGACCAGAAGGAGAACTGCATGGTCACCGACTACGGTACCAATGCGGAGATGGCCCTGAAGGTCGGGGACGAGATCTACACCGGATCCGCCGCCGCGGGACCCGCTATGGAGGGACAGTCCATCAAATGCGGTATGCTGGCGGCACCGGGTGCCATATCCGATCTGGAGTACAACTTCAGGTGGATGTGCAGGGTCCTCGACGACAGGATGAACGTCAGGGACGGGGACAGCTTCGACTTCGGCCTCGAGATGATGATGGACGAGGGCGAGATGCACGGGAAGGCCAAGGGCATCACCGGTACCGGCGTCGTTGCCGCGGTGGACGCTATAATGGAATCCAACCTCTGGAGGAAGGGGAAGATCACCACCTCCGACGGAAGGCTCCGCATGCAGGACGGCATCTACATAGACTCGCATGACGTGTCCGAGGCGTGTAAGGCGATAGGCGCCATGCGCGCCGGGCACTTCGCCCTAGTCGAGCATGCCGGTATCAGGTTCGATAACCTGAGGATAATGTACATGGCAGGGGCCTCGGGTACCTACGTGGACGCCGTCAAGGCCAGGGAGGTGGGTCTCCTCCCGCCGTCGTGCAGCGAGATCTACCAGTTCGGCAACACTTCGCTGTCCATGGCCACCGACATCCTCCGCAACCCCGAACTGCTGGACGAGCTCCAGGAGACCGCCAACAGGATACGCTCCAACCACATCATGTTCGCCACCGACAAGGTGTTCGAGGAGATCTACATACAGGAGCTCGCCTACTGGGACGAGGGCATGACCCTGGAGATGTACAACGAGAATCTGGCACATGCGGGCATACAGCCCCTTCCCAGGCCGAAGGGCGTACCGAACGTCCACAGGGTCGCCGAGAGGGACATCCCCGATTACGGGACCTACGGTCTGAAGATCCTCGACGACATAGGCACCGATCTGGTCGGAAGGTTCGAGGGCTGCACGCAGTGCGGGAAATGCGTCAGGGAATGCCCCGAAGGTGCCCTGTCGATGGATAGCGACGGCACCTTCCGCGTGAAGACCAAGAAGTGCCTCGGCACCGCGTGCTACAGATGCCAGATGCAGTGTCCGCAGGGCGTCTACAAGTACGATGCCCTGAGGATGGTCTGATCACTTCAGGAACAGGGAGCCTCCGAAGGCCGCATCCAGGCCCTCGGAGGTCTTGCCCGATACCAGGAACACCGGGGCCCTGGGGCAGACCTCCCTGACCCATGCGACGGCCTCGGAGACCATCTCCCCGTCGGCGACGTCGATCTTGTTCACCCATACCACGTCGGACTTCGACAGCTGCATCGTCATGAACTCCTCCTTCTTGCCGCAGAGGAGCCTGAAACGGTACGCATCGATTATCCCTATGGTGGAGACCTCGTCCTCCTCCACGGTGCCCCTGATGATCTCCCTGACCTTGTGGGGGAGCGCGAGACCGGTGGGTTCTATGATAAGAACGTCGGGGTTGAACTCCGTCTCTATCTGGCGCATCGTCGACTGGAGGGTGCCCGCGAGAGAACAGCATATGCATCCCTGCTCGAGCTCGACGGAATCCAGTCCCTTCCCGTCGATGGTCTTCCCGTCGACGCCGATGTCCCCGATCTCGTTGACCAGGATCGTGACCTTCTTCCCGGCCCTGATGTACTGCTCTGCGATCTTGATGAGCAGCGTGGTCTTTCCGCTGCCGAGGAATCCTCCGATGACGTGGATGATCATGAATGGCCGACGACGGTTATCATTAAAAATCCTATCGGCTAACTCGCAAATGGTCTGGACGTTCGTATATAAGCGATGTTAACAGTGTTAAGGTTTTATATCCATACCGCCATGCCCAACAAGAATCAACCGATTCGCAAGGTGATACGAATGAAGACATGGAGATGTACAGTTTGCGGTGAGATCGTAAAGGGCGACAGGCCCCCGGCGAAGTGCCCCGTGTGTAAGGCACCGGCAGAGAAGTTCGAGGAGGTCCTCGACACCGCCATGACCTGGGCGGCAGAGCACAAGATCGGAATCATCGACGGCGTCCCCCAGGAGATCGTCGACGGACTCAGGGCCAACTTCAACGGCGAGTGCAGCGAGGTCGGAATGTACCTAGCTATGTCGAGAGCGGCGTTCCGCGAGGGATACCCCGAGATCGGAATGTACTTCGAGAAGGCAGCCTTCGAGGAGGCGGAGCACGCCGCAAGGTTCGCGGAGATGCTCGGAGAGTGCGTCAGCGAGTCCTCCAAGAAGAACCTCGAGATGAGGGTCGCAGCCGAGAACGGCGCTACCGCAGGAAAGACCCAGCTCGCCAAGATGGCGAAGGAGCTCAACCTCGACGCCATCCACGACTCCGTCCACGAGATGGCAAGGGACGAGGCAAGGCACGGAAAGGCCTTCAAGGGACTCCTCGAGAGGTACTTCCAGTAAACCCGAACGGGGGCATCGTGCCCCCTTCAAACACCCTTACAAACCGGCATTCTTCATCAGGATCTCCTGACGGTAGTTCGATTTGGTGATCCTGGGCTTCTTGTAACTCATACCCGTGACGTGCATTAGACCAGCCATCTCCCTGAGGGCGGACTGCACGGTGAACTCCTTCCTGAGACTCCCCGCCGTCAGATTCGCCACCGTCAGCGAATGCAGGATGTATGCGACGAACTGCACGAACAGCCTGGACCGGTAGTTATGCTGGGAGAAGAGCTTCAGACGCGGCGAATCCACCGGATTCCTCACCTTCGAGAAGAAGAGGGTGCATTCGGACACCCTGCTGTTCCAGTTGACCGCCTCCTCCGGGGAGACCCTGCCGTCCGTCTGCATCACCAGGTACCCAGCGGAGGATACGTACTCCATTATCTTGTCGCTGTTGACCTCCACCCCAGCGGTACCGGCACCGCCCTGTTTCCTGAAGAACCTCGAATAGAACGGGACGTGGGTGGGGACGAAGGTCCCGTTTTCCAGTTCGTAGCGGCACACGTCCACCTGCGTGAAGAACATGCCCATGTCCCTCTCGGCATCCTCCTCGTTGTAGTATACGATGCTCCTGATCCCTCTCTGCCTCCGCCCGTGGGTCGTGACAAAACCGTGCCCCCCGTCTGGAAGGGTCATGAGATTGGACGAATCCACTATGGTGTCCTTCACATCCGTTATCGCATTTCTGGCACTGGCACTATGGTTTGGCAGCGAGATAAGGTATCCGCATCCCATTTCCTTCATGCCCTCGATGATGGACTGCGGATATGTCCTGCCCATGACCACGACGGGCTTGCTCCCTATCCAATACATGCGGTCGAGGGTGTCCCTGACGTCCTCGGGACCTTTCGAGGGGGGCGAGTTCCAGACGTACGAGACAGGTATCGCCGAATCGCGGCCGAAGCACACTGCGATCTCGGAAGGCACGGTGTTCAGGCCGGGTGAACTGACGATGGAACCTGATGTGTCCTCCTCGGAATACCACGGATAATCGGCGAACAGCACGATGGGTTCGCCCGAGTTCCTCTTCCTCCAGATCCTCAGGAACGCTTCCCTGGCATCCGAATTTATGGATGACAGGAGCGCTTCCAGGTCCTGCGGGTTCACGGCACGGCCGAAGGGGGTGCTGTTGAAATCGCTCCAGTTGTCAACGAAGGATAACGGCGCACCCTCGGACAGGATGTACATCGCGCATGTGAGGATCAGCCTCCAATCCTGAGGGAAGGCCGTCCTGAGGGCAGCCGTCAGTCCGGCATCCTCCGACAGCTTGGAGAGGAACATGTCTATGCCGACGGAGACCACGGCGGGTTCCTCCTGAGGGGCCTTGGCACGGTTCTCGACCACCTCCCCCGTTTCGGGATCTATGTGGCCTATGCAGCGGCGGCGGTAGACGTACCCGTCATCCGACTTCGAGCGGACCTTCTCGTTCACGTATACGTAGGTCGTGCCGTTCTTCTTGTTCGTGAGATAGACGATCGAGCTCATGTCCGCCCCCGTACCGCGGATGGACATCCATGATTCTCCCCGTGGACCTCCGGGGAACGGTCGCTTCCGAGATGCGATGTCAATCTTTCTATATCCATTATTAGAGGGATGCACTCGTCCGTATTAATAATTTGTATAATCATTAATTATACACTATTTTTAATAATTATACATAGTGAAACATAGGCTGCTTCGGCCGCGATCCTCTTTATTTTATTATTATAGAAATAGATAGGAGAGATGATGACGTCCATGTCTCGTTCGAATGGTCCAAAATACAATTTAATAATAGTTAATTTTAAATACTATTTTTAACAAAAACAACAGGTTCCATTTTTGGAGGGTATATATTCTCATCAAATCATCTTGAAATCAACAGGTCGCAGAGGATCTACCGACGCGACCTTGGGTGATAAGATGATATTTGATACGTCAAAAATCGACTACAGTTTCATCCTCAGGCGCTACGACGCCGAGGCTGAGAACAACGACACCCCCGAGGCGATCGCGGCGAAGATGCTTCCCGCAGACCCCGTTCTCAAGGATGTCGCGAGCGCTGTCCTCTACATGAAATTCAAGGAGATCGGACCCGTTGTTACCAACGCCCTCAAATCGAAGGAGCCGCTGGACATCATCAACAACGGACTGGTCGCCGGAATGGAGATTGTCGGCGTTCTCTACGCACAGCACATCTACTACCTCCCCGAGATCATGCTCGCAGCAAAGGTCATGGAGCTCGGAATCGCAATCGCCGAGAAGCAGATCCCCGGCGGAAGGACCACGAAAGGAAAGGTCGTCATGCACGCTGCCGAGGGAGACCCCCACGACATCGGAAAGAACATCGCTGCTGTCATGATGAGGTCCGCAGGTTACACCGTCATCGACCTCGGAAAGGACGTCCCCGTCACAGAGGTCGTCGAAGCTGTCGAGAAGGAGAAGCCCTTCCTCGTCACCGGTACCGCACTCATGACCACCACCATGGGCGCCATGAAGGACGGAGCAAAGGTCCTCGTCGAGAAGGGAATCAACATCCCGTACATGGCGGCAGGAGGAGCGGTCAACAGGGACTTCGCAGAGTCCTTCGAACTCGGAATCTACTCCGAGAAGGCACCCATGACCCCCCTGATCGCAGAGAAGATCCTCGAGGGATACGACTACAAGAAGATCAGAGAAGAGTGGGACACAATCGTAGGAGGTCAGTGATATGGCTACCAAATTCACCAAAATGGCATACGACAACGCGGATGACATGCTCTTCGGACACGCGAAGAAGCCCATCTCGTACGGTCTCGGAATCAAGGTCGGAGCGGGAAGGGTCATCCCCGAGCTCAACTACGCACCCAGGCCCGGAACCGAGAAATCGGTCGAGAGGATCACCAAGGAGTACGTCGACTACATCTCGAAGGACGCTATCACCAGGGCACTCACCCTCGGATTCCCCGACCTCCAGCTGGAGACCGAGTGGGTATCCCAGATGGGAACCGTCCCCGGAATGGGAGCATCCGTCGTCGCCGGACAGAAGGCGATCACCGAGAAGTACCACAAGGAGTACGGAATCAACCTCGCCGTCAGGCACACCATCCCCGACCAGCGTGAGGCCGAGCACGGACTCAGGGCCGGAATGGACTCCAAGTTCGGATACCCCGAGAAGTTCATCGAGTGCTGTGAGATCGCATGCGAGAACGGTGCGGACGTCCTCTCCGTCGAGTCCGTCGGCGGTAAAGAGTTCGCAGACTACGCGGTCACCCACGGTGACATCACCGCATTCCTGTTCGGAGTCGGTTACCTCGGTTCCATCGACATGGAGCACATCTGGACCCAGATGGTCGACATCGCGAAGAAGAACAAGGTCGTAGCAGGCGGAGACACCAACTGTTCCGGAGCCAACGTCTCGATGTTCATGGCAGGAGGTCTCCTCGACAACGATGTCCAGAGGACCTTCTCCGCCGTCACCAGATGCATCTCCGCGGCCAGGACCATGGTCGCAGAGGAGTGCGGCGCCACCGGACCCGACAAAGACTGCGGATACGAGGGACCGATCATCAAGGCGATCACCGGTATGCCCGCCGCACAGGAGGGTAAGAACTGCCAGTGCGCACACGCCGATATCCAGGGTAACCTGATGGCACAGTGCTGCGACCTCTGGTCCAACGAGTCCGTCGAGTACCACCCCGAGTTCGGAGGATCCTCCGTCCAGTGCTGGCTCGGACCGCTCGGATACGAGGTCTCCCTGATGAACACCGCCATCGCCACCGGTCAGGCGAAGGTCCTGAGGGACCTGTACATGACCTCCGACAGGACCAGGGGTCCCGAGGGCTACGTCCTCGCATACGACAACGCCTGGAGGGTCGGAAAGGCCATCGCCGACAACGGCAACAACTACTACCTCCGTGCCAAGGCGGCTGGACTCGAGGGAGCCAAGATCCTGCAGGAAGGCTACGCCAAGAAGGAGCTCATCCTCACCAAGAAGCAGCTCGACGTGCTCAACAAGATCCAGAAGGAGCTCGAGGCACTGCCCGACGATGAGGACAAGTTCTACGACTACTGCAGCAAGAAGTACAAGGACGACGTCCCCAACTTCAAGCCCAAGTCGTACGGCTTCTGATCGGAAGAAACTCCGGGGCCTTCGGGCCCCGTTCAAAACCATTTCGTAACCCCGTTAAACCCATTAACAGACACGGCCCCGAGCACGTAATTCCTCTTTCTGACCACGGGGCCGTGGTCTATCCTCGAACAAAGGTAACCGAATGTTCCGATCAGTCAAGGGTCGCCTTGGTGAACAGCTTCCTGTCCATCCTGAGGGGTATGGTCGCATCGATACCGAGCTTCCACGTCGTACCCTCGGCGCTGGGATCCAGCGACGAACCCGCCGCTCCGGGGATCCTGAGCATCCTGTCTGCCTGGAACCTTGTGGCGACCGCCCACTCCACCTGACGGTCGTCGAAAATGTCTATGTCCTCGTCGACGACGATCACATGCTTCAGCGAAGGGTGTCCGGTGAATGCCGCCATGATGGCGTTCATGCCGTCCCCCTCCTTGTTCTTGGTTATGGAGACGACACCGTTCAGCCAGCAGCACCCTCCCTCGGTGAGGCGGACGTTGTGCGTCCTGGGGACCGCCTGCTGAACGGTCTTGAACATGATGGGTTCCCTGGGGAGTCCCATGAACAGGTAGTGCTCGTTGCCTCCGGGGAGCAGGAGCTGCATGACGGGGTCCTTGCACGCCCATATCTTCTCCACCTTGATGACGGGCTGGTCCCTGATGAAATCGTATGTGCCAGTTATGTCCACGAACGGACCTTCCTTGGCGGTCACGAATGTAATGCGCGCCTCCAGGACGTAATCAGTCTCCGAGGGGACGAGGAGGCCGTTGTCGCACTTCCCGACCTTGAGCGGGGAGCCCGTGGACTTCTTCACCATGGCGGATGCGATCCTCATCTCGTCCGCGTCGTACGCGGTGGATGTGGCCGCCGCCAGGAGAACCTCGGGCCTCGCTCCGATGCAGATGGAGATCTTCAGCTCCTTGCCGTCCTTCTTGGCGTTGTTGTACATCGTGTAGAGGTGCCTGGGGACCAGTCTCACGGCGATGCTGTCCTTGTCCATGATCATCATGCGGTGGAATGAGACGTTCCTCTTCCCGCCGTACTCCGAGACAATGACCCCTGACGAGACGTACCTGCCGCCGTCCTCAGGGAAGTACTTGCATATGGGAAGCTTCGTGAGGTCCAGCGGAAGCTCCTGGTATCTGAACTCAGGATCGCTGACCAGCTCGGTGTCGGTCGGGTTGTCGATCGCGTAGATCATGTGCTTGACTATGTCCGACTGGTCGATGCCGAGCGCCATGGCGATCTTCTTCCTGGTGGAGAAGAGGTTGCCTACAGCCCTGCCCCCGTTGAGGTCGGTGAAAAGGACGGTCCTGTCCTGATCCTCGGATATGATCTTGGTCGCATCCTGACTGTCTGCATCGATCTTCTTCTCGACCTTGTACTCGGAGCCTGTGAGGTACTTCCCAACGGACATGGGTGGGGAAGCGCCTTATTCGTAATTAATTGTTGTTGGGACGGCTTCGCCATCCGTTCGGTCGTCCTCGTTCGCAGAGCATCCCGTTTATATCGTGACAGGCACATTCGGAATCATGAAGGATGCGGAGATACTGAACATACTCTCGAGATACTCGGGCAAGGCGAAGGTGGGCCTCGCGATGCCCGCTGTCACTCTGGACACGATCATCAAGAACAGGGAATTCTGCGCCACGGACGACTGCGGGTGCTACGGAAAGTACTGCTCCTGTCCTCCCCTCTGCGGGACACCCGAGGAGAGATTGGACGTGCTGGCACATTACTCTAAGAGCGCCATCGTCCCCATCCTGTTCCATGCGGACTACCGCGACAGGGAGAAGATGAAAGAATGCACCAAGACCCTGCAGGACAAATGCAGGGAGATGGTCCTGGAGCTCCGCAAGGCGGGCCTGGAATGTCTCGGCTTCGCCGATGACGGCTGCAGGTACTGCGAGAGATGCGCCGCCCTTGACGGGAAGCCGTGCAGGTTCCCCGACATGCAGATCCAATCGGTCAGCGGAAACGGCATACAGATGCTGGACTACCTGAAGGCCTCCGGTCTGGAGAACGTCTTCGAAGAAGGCCGCATCGAGATGTACGCCGTCATCATCTACAACTGAGATCAGTGGCAGTGGCAGTCGTGGTGGTCCTGGCAGGTGCTCTTGGTCGATTTCGAGAGGGTGCCTGCGATGAAGGCCTTCGCGACCTCGTCCACGTTGCCGGAGTTGCCGGTGTAGACGTCGATGCCGTTGCCCTTGAGCATGTTCCTGGCGCCGTCCCCGATGCCTCCGCATATGAGCGTGGTGACGCCGGTCTGCGCCAGCAGGGTGGCGAGTGTCCCGTGGGAGAACTCCCCGGAATCGATGATCTCGGAGGTTACCTTGTCGCCCTCGACGGTGAACACCTTGAACTGGCGGGTCTTGCCGAAGTGCTGGAACACCTCTCCGTTCTCGTAAGTGACTGCGAATTTCATGGACCGCCCATCTTGGAATCGGTATAAATAGAAAATTATCCCGTATTCACTAGTAAATACGGGAATAGTGAGAGATCATCCCAAAGGGACAGATTTCACCTGATGAACAGCAGTTCCCTGTACTTGGGCAGCGGCCACATCTCGTCATCGACGATCATCTCCAGGGCATCGACGTGCACCCTGATCTCGTCGAGGTACTTGGTCACCTTGTCGTGGAAGATGACGGCCTTCTTGCGCTCGTCAGGGGCAGCCAGCGCCTTGGCGCATGCCTCCTCCATCTCCGCGACGAGCCTGCGCGCGTCGCTCATGTGGAGAGCGATCTCCTTGATGTTCTCTATCTCCCCGGCGGCGACGGAGTCGAAGTCCTTCCCGTTGAAGATCTCCTTCATCTTCGCCACGTTGTCGAGGAGGATGGACTGGTACCTTGTGGCTACGGGCAGCACATGGTTCATGGTGAGATCGGAGAGGATGTTGGCCTCGATGTCGATCTTCTTGCTGTACATCTCCCACGCGGTCTCCTGCCTTGCCTTCAGCTCGGTCTCCGACATGACACCCATGTCGCCGTAGAGCTTGATGGTCTCCGGAGAGAACAAGTGGTCGTACACCACGGGCGTGCTGGTCTCGCAGTCGAGCCCGCGCCTCTTGGCCTCCTTCTTCCATTCGTCGGAGTAACCGTTGCCGTCGAAGCAGATGTCCCTGCACGACCTGTAGGTCTCGCGGGTCTCGTCGAGTATGGCCTGCACCGCGGTGCATCCCTTCGCTATGCGCGCGTCTACGGCCTTCTTGAACTCGGTCAACTGTTGTGCCAGCGCGGTGTTGAGCATGGTGACGGCGTTGGAGCAGTTGGCACTCGAACCGACCGCCCTGTACTCGAACCTGTTACCAGTGAACGCGAACGGCGAGGTCCTGTTCCTGTCGGTGTTGTCTATGAGCAGCTCGGGGACCTGCGGTATCCCGAGGCTGTATCCCCTCTTGTCCTTGAGCTTGACCATGTCCGAGGAGTTAAGGAGCTGCTCGAACGCCTCATGGACCTGCGAACCCAGGAACGATGAGATGATCGCCGGCGGCGCCTCGTTGGCTCCCAGCCTGTGCGCGTTGGATGCGGACATCACCAGCGCCTTCAGCAGGCCGTTGTGGTCGTATACGGCCTTGAGGGTGTTGGCGACCATCATCAGGAACATCAGGTTCTCCTTGTCCGTCTTCCCGGGGGACATCAGCCCGATGCCCGATTCGGTCCCGACGGACCAGTTGCAGTGCTTCCCGGATCCGTTGACGCCCGCGTAGGGCTTCTCGTGGAACAGCACCTTGAAGCCGTGCCTATCGGCGACCTTCTTCATCAACGCCATGAGCAGAAGGTTGTGATCTATCGCCAGGTTCGCGCGCTCGTACACGGGCGCGCACTCGAACTGGTTCGGTGCGACCTCGTTGTGCCTGGCCTTCAGCGGGATGCCGAGCTTGTAGCTCTCGAACTCCAGGTCCCTCATGAACTCCAGCACGCGTGCCGGGATCGATCCGAAGTAGTGGTCCTCCAGCTGCTGGTTCCTCGCTGAGTTGTGTCCCAGGAGCGTCCTCTCGGCCATGATAAGGTCGGGACGCTGGGCGTAGAGGGCGGAATCCACCAGGAAGTACTCCTGTTCCCACCCCAGATACGAGATCACGCGGTCGTTCTTGATGCCGAAGTACCTGAGGAGGTCCTCGGTGGCCTTCGCGACGGCGATCTCCGATTTGAGCAGGGGCGCCTTGTAGTCCAGGGCCTCCCCCGAGAATGAAACGAACACGGTGGGGATACAGAGGGTGTCCCCGATGACGAACGCGGGTGACGAAGGGTCCCATGCGGTGTAACCCCTCGCCTCGAACGTCGCCCTCAGTCCCCCGTTGGGGAACGATGATGCGTCGGGCTCCTGCTGGCAGAGCAGCTTCCCGGTGAACTTCTCGATCGCCTGTCCCTTGCCGTAGGGCTCCGCGAAAGAGTCGTGCTTCTCGGCCGTACCGCCGGTCAGAGGCTGGAACCAGTGCGTGTAATGGGTCGCGCCCATATCCATGGCCCAGCGCTTCATGCCTGCGGCCACCTGCTCCGCGGTCTCCCTGTCGAGGGTCTTGCCCTGCTCGCTGGACTCGTAGATCTTGCGGCGCGTGTCCTCGGCCAGGTACTTCCTCATGGCGGACCTGTTGAACACGTTGCATCCGAAGTATTCCGATGTCGCTTCCGCGGGAGCGTCGGCGATGACCGCCTCCCTGAGCGAGGCCTGTTCGACAGCTCTGAACCTGCTGTTCGTCATGTGCGGCGCATGCATTTCTTTCTTTATAATTGTGCACTCGCGCCCGTCCTATAAGGCGCAAAAAGGGGAAAGGAAGGGGGTCGCCCCCCAAATTGTTTAGACGTAGTAGATCTGTACCTTCTCGGACACGGATTCTCCGTTCTCCTTGCCCTCGGAGTCGATCATGTAGCCGCCGAGAGCGTGGACCTTGCCTTCGATGGAGACGGGTACGGTGGCCTTGAGGGTGTACTCCTTGCAGTCTACGCCCTTGTAGTTCACATCCTTGGTATCGACGATCATCGGAGCGTAAACGGAAGCGTCGAACTTCTCGAACACGGCATCCACGAAATCATCCGTGGAGGTGTAATGGTCAGTATCGAACGTCGCGATGTACTTCCCGTTCATGATCGCCTTTCCGTCATCGAACTTCCACTTGAGGCTGTCGTAATCGAAGCTAGTGTATAGGTAGATGTACTTGCCGTCGACGGTGGCCGTACCCTTACCGTCGGTGATCGCGCTGGTGACGCTGACGGTGACGTAGAAGTCGTCGGTGAACTTCACGGTCTTCTGGGCGCCTTCCGCACCGACCTTTCCCTCGCCGGTAATGGCGTACTTCATGTTCCCGCCGCCCACATCGGTCTTCGTGACGGTCACTCCCGCGGGAGGTTCGCCCATGAGGAAATCAAAGAACTGCGCGGTGAACTCGAGAGCGGATATCTCGCCGAGGTTCCTGGTGTAATCGGAGTACTTCGTGGTGAGCTCCTTGGTGACATAGATATCGGTGGCCGTGGTCTCATTCGAAGTGATGATCTGGGTCTTCTGATAGAAGCCCTTGCTGTCCTTCTCGGTAATGTAGTAGAGTCCACCCTTCACACCGTCGGTCTTGATCGAGGTAAGGAGGGAGTAATCGGACTTGGGATCGTCATTGTCCTTGTTCATGACATATATGGCGACTCCTGCCCCTGCCGCCACGACGACGGCAGCGACAGCTATAGCAATGATGACTTTGCTGTCCATGATTTTCGAACGAATTGATGTGATAAAAAAGGATTGCCCGATTCTTCTGTAAACGGATGATGGCACTGGGCCCCTGATACCCTATGGGGAAAACGGAGCGGAATATCGTACACGATGGCCGTTGAACATATTGTTTTATATAGAAGTAATAACCATCCCTTGTTATTCGCGGACCCTTGATCCGCACGAAGTGATAGTATGGCAAAGAAACAGTTCAAGACCGAATCCAAACGTATTCTGGACCTTATGATCAACTCGATCTACACCCACAAGGAGATCTTCCTGAGGGAGCTCATCTCGAACGCATCAGACGCTATCGACAAGATGAACTACAAGGTCATCACCGACCCGTCGATCCCCGTCTCCAGGGCGGACTTCAGGATCGACGTCAAGATTGACAAGGACGCGCGCACCATCACCGTATCCGACAACGGTATCGGTATGGACAAGGAGTCCATGGACCAGAACCTTGGAGTCATCGCGCACAGCGGATCCCTGGACTTCAAGACCGCCCTCGAGGAGGGTGCCGACAGCGACATCATCGGACAGTTCGGTGTGGGATTCTATTCCGCTTTCATGGTATCCGACAAGGTGCAGGTGATCTCCAAACCCTACGGCAGCGAGACCGCGTACATGTGGGAGAGCGACGGGGTCGACGGTTACAGCATCAAAGAGTGCCAGAAGGACTCCTTCGGTACCGACATCATACTTCACATCAAGAAGGACGAGACCAACGCCGAGGACTACGACGAATTCCTCGAGTCCTACAGGCTGCAGGACCTCATCAAGACCTACTCCGACTACATCAGATGGCCGATCCACATGGACGTGGAATCCGGATCCTGGGAGGACACCGGAGAGAAGGACGAGAAGGGCGAGCCCAAGAAGGAGTACGTCACCAAGACCGAGGACAAGGTCATCAACTCCATGGTCCCCGTATGGCAGAAGAAGAAGTCCGACGCCACCGACGAGGAGTGCAAGGAGTTCTACAAGAACAAGTTCCACGACTTCGAGGACCCCGTGTCCATCATCCGCGTGAACGCCGAGGGTACAGTGAGCTACAAGGCCATGCTGTTCATCCCCTCGAAGGCCCCCTACGACTTCTACACCAGGGAGTTCGAGCCCGGGCTCCAGCTGTACTCCGCCGGAGTGATGATCATGGACAAGTGCGCGGACATCCTCCCGTACTGCTTCCGCTTCGTGCGCGGTGTCGTCGATTCCCCGGACTTCTCCCTCAACATCTCGAGAGAGGTCCTGCAGCACGACCGTCAGCTGAAGGCCATCGCATCCAACCTCACCAAGAAGATCAAGGCCGAACTCGAAAGGATGATGAAGGATGAACCGGAGAAGTACCTCGAGTTCTACAAGAGCTTCGGCCGCCAGATCAAGTACGGCATCGTCGACGAGTACGGGGCGAACAAGGACCTGCTGAAGGACCTCGTTATGTTCCACTCGGCCAAGAAGAAGAAGCTGATCTCGCTGTCCGAGTACGTCAAGGACATGGAGGTCGGACAGGACAGGATCTACTACGTCTCGTCCGACACGGTCGAGAACGCCGAGAAGCTGCCGCAGGCGGAGCCTGTGCTCGACAAGGGCTACGACTTCCTCTGCCTCACCGAGGACGTGGACGAGTTCGTGATGAAGACCGTCAGGGACTACGAGGAGAAGAACCTGTGCAACATCACCACCGACGACCTCGGAATCGAATCCGACGAGGAGAAGAAGGAAGTGGAGGAGAAGCAGGAGGAGAACAAGGATGTCCTCGCCTTCGTCAAGGATGTCCTGGGCGACAAGGTCGCATCCGTGAAGATCTCCTCCAAGCTGAGGAACCACGCCGTGATGCTCTCGTCCGAGGGAGGCATCTCCATCGAGATGGAGAAGTACTTCCGCTCGATGCCCGACTACGACGGTTCGATGAAGGCGTCCTACGTGCTGGAGCTCAACGCTTCGCACCCCGCCTTCCAGGCGCTCTCCAACGCCATCGAGACCGACAAGGAGAGGGCGGAGAAGATGGCCGAGATCATGTTCGAGCAGGCCCTGCTGATCGCGGGACTGCCCATCCCCGACACCGTCGGAGCGGCGGACAGGGTCTTCGGACTCTTCTAAAAAAACTAAAAGTGCCAGAGGGGCGGTTCATGCCCCTTTGGCCGCTTCCTTTACCTTCCTTATGCAGTCCTCTATCTGACGGAGGTCGCACTTCCTGCAGTCGTGCCTGAGCTTCAGCTCCTTGGACAGCTGGATGGACTTCTGCATGTACTCCTCCTCGTTCCCGATGCCGGGATCGATGAACAGCACCCTCTCGTACGATTCGAACAGCATGTCCAGGAAGAACTGGGGCTCCACGCCCTCGATCATGTCGAGGTGCATCTCCTTGATCATCCCCTCGGTACCCTCGATCGCCCATCCTGGGGAATCGAACCAGGTACCGCAGCAGATCTTCTTCTCCCTGTTGTACTCCTCCGTCGTCAGCAGGGCGTCTATGCAGTCCGCCCCGGGGAGCTTGACCACGGGCTTGTCGAACCTCTTCTCTATCGCATCCAGCGAACTGCACACGGCGTAACCGAGCAGGACGGCGTCCACCCTCGTGAGCATGTCGTTGACTTCGTCGATGATGACGTCCCTCATGTGCTCCGGGTCCACGTGCAGCGCGAACTCCAGATACTTCTTCTCAACGAAATCCGGGTCGTCCTTCAGAAGGAACTCGAACTCGTTCTTCAGTATGTCGCAAGCGACAAGGCCTATCCTCGCCATATCTATCCAGTCGTTAAGCGGCTTGAATCTATATCAATCTAGGGGACAATGTGGTTTGGTTTTTTATTATGGAAGACGTACAGATGCGCATGAAGACGGACAGATGCCTTCCGTTCATCGCCGTGATGGCGGTAATCCTTGCCGCGATGGTGCCGATCGTCGCATCGCCTTTCAGCGACGATTCTTTCGCGGCGGAGGACGGGAGCTCCACCTATTACTACGACCAGCTTAACAGCAACGAGCGCACCATCTACGGCATGGTGAAGGACACGGCGGACACCTTGGATCCCGCCGACCCGGACAGCCTCAAGATGGAGTTCGATCCTGCCGAGTTCACCGGATCCCAGCTTCCCAGCGTTGACGAGGGACAGAGGGCGTTCTACGCTTTCTATTACGACCATCCCGAGTACTTCTGGATCCCCAGTTCGATAGGATGGGAGTATTCGGGCGACAAGATGTCCATGCTGAGGCTCACCTGCACAGCGGAGACCTCCGCCGAACTCACCAAGCAGAAGACCGACGTCGCCAACGGCGTCTCCAAGCTGACGGTGGACGGCGAGTTCACCTATGACAAGGTCAAGCAGATTCATGACTGGATCGTCAGCAACGTCAAGTACGACTCCGAGGCAGTGGGCAAGGACGACCAGCCGATGGCCCACAACATCTACGGGGTGTTCGTCAAGAAGACGTGCGTCTGCGAGGGTTACGCAAGGGCGTTCATGTACATGTGCCAGAAGAACGGCATCGAGTGCATCGTATCGGTCGGTGACGGCGTATCCGACAAGTCCTCAGAGGCCCACATGTGGAACTACATCAAGATGGAGGACGGCAAATGGTACTGCATGGACGTGACCTGGGACGACCCGCTGGTGAACGGCACCGATTCCGGCAAGGTGTACTACAGCTACTTCCTGAAAGGGACGGAGTCCGTCTACAACGACAAGAAGTTCACCGCGTCCCACGTGGACGAGATGAAGAAGGACCACAATCTCAACATCCCCGAGCTCAGCGCCGACCCGTACCGCTTCCAGCCCGGAGGGACCGAGAGCCTGAAGGCCTCGCTCTGCGACAAGGATGCAGAGGGCAACATCAAGGACACATACACCCTGCAGGTCGACAAAATCGATGAGATCCGCGAGAACATAGGATCGGCAGGTACCGCCCTCGTCCAGACGAAGGACCTCCAGTTCACATTCACATGCGCCGAGCTCAAGAAGATCAAAGAGAAGCTGGAAGCCGACAGCGTCACCGAGGTCGTATTCGGCGGGACCACGGAAGTTAGGAAGGTCAAGGCCATAGCACAGCTGGACTACGAGAAGGACGTCACCATGTTCTCCCCCGCCATCAGCACGGGGGACATCGCATCGCTCGGACTCTCGGAGATCACCATCGGCCTGAAGACCGACATGCAGCAGCTGGACCTCAGCGTGTTCATGTACGTGTGGGATTACACCGATCCAGACTCCCCCCAGAAGATCAAGGCGACATATGACGGCACGTACGAGAACTTCACCGTCAGCAAACTTGGAACAGCATATTGCGCGGGTAACAACCCCGTCACCCCCGCCGTGGACGTCCCGTTCGTGCTCCTGATCGGCGCGCTTGTGCTCATCGTCGTATTCCTTCTGCTCCTGATCAAGGCGCTCTTCAAGCACAGGAAGATCAAGAAGATGGCCAGGACCATGGCCAAGAGCCAAAGGAACATGCAGCACTACAAGCAGCTCTACGACGACAGGGAGCTGTCCTCGAACGAGAGGAAGGCATACCTCAAGGCCGTCAAGATCTATAAGAAGAACCAGAACAAGAAGGATTGACCCAGACATCCGTTTCCAGGTGACTGAATGAAGGCGATACTTGCTGTGGCCGTGGCGATGATAGCAGTTGCGGGCACCGCCGTCTTCCTGAACTTCGAGCAGAACGGCGACCCCAACGAGCGCACCCTGTCGTTCGACATCGGCGACGCCGAGGGGGATGCTCCGGGAGATATCGCTGCCATCAGCGGTGCCGAGATCGTGCTCCCCGGAACGGATGCGAAAAAGATACACAACACGTTCTCCGGATGGAGCGACGGTTCCTCGACGTACCAGCCGGGGGACACCTACAAGCTGGAGAAGAACACCGAGCTCCGTGCGGTATGGGTCGCGGACAGATTCCCCATAACCTATCATCTCGACGGAGGGACCAACCCCGAGGGGACGGCCGACAGCTACGGCTGGAATGAGGCTTACATCCTCCCGGTACCCATCAGGGACGGATACATATTCACGGGATGGTACTCCGATGAAGGACTCGAGACGCCTCTGGAGAAGATCGATACGTGCTCCGAGTCGGGTGCCGAGGCGTACGCGTCCTGGGAAGTGTCTCTGGTGGGCACGGGCATAACCATGAGGCTCACAGGAACGATCCATGACGTGAACATCTGGAACCAGTCCAGTACGTACACCACATCAGGGTCCCTCTCGTTCGACTACGTCTACTACGAGTACGGGATGGGATACTACCTTGCACGCACGTTCGTCGTCTCGGTCAACGGCAACGAGAACGTGACCGATAACGGATACTGGTCGAACGACGTCTCCGACAGGGTGTGGGAGAAATCCGAGGACACAGTCACCATAACCACGGAGTTCGGCGACATCGAATGCGACGTATGGACGAACACCGGGACCAACTACACCGAGACGCAGTACATCGGCGCCCATAACGGGACGCTCTACAGGATCGTGAACGTCTCGCGCAGCACGGTTCTGTCGGGATTCTACCCCGTGCAGAGGACCGAGACCAACACCTATGATCTGATCGAGGAGAGGACGTTCGACGCTGCGTCGTACTATGAACTTGAAGTATACGAGGACCTCGGAATCGACGTCACAGGGGACGAGTTCCCCGTCTCCGGTGCTAGGCTAACGCTTAAGGCGACGGCCTCGGAAGGCTACAGGTTCGCGGGATGGTACGACTCCCAGGGAAGGCTCCTGTCGAGTTCGGATACGTATGTGCCAGCAGGCGGACGTCTGCTGTCCGATATCACTCTGTACGCCAGGAACACCTCGGAATACGACGAACCCTTCGAGCTCGATTCGAGCATGTCGCACACCATAGCATCCAACCGCGAGCTCACCGATGTGAAGTGGAGAGTGTCCCACATAAGCGAGAGGTCAGCCGGGGCAGTATCCCAACCTTATTACGTCATGGAAGGGACCGGGAACACTTACCAACTCGACAGCGCTGGAAGATACACCGTCACCTACTCCGGTAAGGCATCGGACGGCAGCACGGTCCGCGGACAGTACGACATACTCGCCTGCGGCAACTACAGCTTCTCATGGGATTACAAGGGCAGCACCTACACCGTATCCCTCCGCATCTCGCTGGACGACTACAACGGATACAGCACATCCGATGTCACCAGGACCAACGGCAACGAGGATCAGATGAGGGCGATGGTGACCTACGACGACAAGTACGTGAAGGAGCTCGCACATCAGTTCGATGTCCTCGGAGCGAGCATGGACAGGCTCGGGAAGGCGAACCTGCTGCTAAGCTACGTGCAGGCCATCCCCTACATGTATGATTCGGACCTGAACGGACGCAATGAGTACTGGAAGTATCCTCTGGAGACGATAGCCGACGGTGCGGGCGACTGCGAGGACACTTCGATCCTGTTCTGCGCCATCGCCAAGGCGATGGGTTACGATACCGCCCTGATGACCCTGTACGCATCCGACATACCCGGGTTCACCGGCGCCCAGAACCACTGCGTTGGACTGCTGTCGGTGGATGGAGTGACGGCATACGAGCCATACACCACCATAGACAATGTAGGCTACTACTTCTGCGAGACCACTTCCACCGGTCATGATGTGGGCGCCATCCCGTGGGCATCGGTGGGCAACACGAGGATCGCGACTATAGTCTGATCTCGGAATAGCCGTTCCCCAGGGACATCGGGACCACGGAACCGCCGGTGACATCGGAGAACAACCTCTCGAAGCGCTCCGCATCGTCCTCCCTGACACGGAACGTGCAGCCGACCCTGTCGGAGTATTCGCATTCGGGTTCGCCCAGGATGATGCCCTTCAGGCGGGGGATGAGTCTGCTGTGCATATCGTACGACAGGTCCGCGCGGTATGTCCTGCAGAAAACCATCCTCGAACGTCCGCATATCCCCAGCACCGACGAGGCGGAGTCGGTGTACGCCTGCACGAGACCGCCGGTACCCAGAAGCGTCCCTCCGAAGTAGCGGACGACCACGCAAATGGTATCGGACAGTCCCGAACCCCTGAGCACGGACAGTATCGGTCTTCCCGCGGTCCCCGAGGGTTCCCCGTTGTCGCTGAACCTCTCTCCCCTGCTCCTTCCGCCGAAGACGGCGGCGTAGCAGTAATGCGTGGCATTCGGATATCTGGCACTTATGCCTTCCAACGCTTCCCTTATCGAATCCGCATCGGGGCAGCGCTGAACGACGGCGATGAACCTGGAACCCTTGACGGTCGATTCCGTCTCGTACGTGCCGGAGACGGTCTCGTAGTCGTCGTCCAATTCAGTTCCACCATTTGCCGTATCTGTCGATGGTCTCGGTCCTCTTGGGGCCGATAGAGATGATGTCCGCGGGGATGCCCGTGTACTCCTCGATGAACTTGATGTACTTCACCATGTTCTCGGGGAGTGTGCCCATTCCGCTCTTCGCCATGGACTCGGAGTCGGTCCAGCTCTTCCAGCCGGGGAACTCCTTGTAGACGGGCTTCGCCCTCTCCAGCTTCGCGAGCGAAGCGGGGAAGTGCTTCTCGACCTTTCCGTCGATCTCGTATCCGATGCACACCTTGACGGTGTCGTAATCGTTGAGTACGTCCAGCTTGGTAATCGCCCAGGAGGTGAATCCGCAGAGCCTTGCCGCATGTTCCGCGACGACGAGGTCCAGCCATCCGCATCTCCTTCCGCGTCCGGTGGTGACCCCGAACTCCCCGCCCTTCTTCTGGAGCTCGATCATCTCGTCCCCCTCCAACTCGGTGACGAAGGGTCCCTCGCCCACACGGGTGGTGTACGCCTTGAGGCATCCGACGACCTTCTGAATCCTGTTGGGTGCGACACCCGATCCGGAGCATATGCCTCCGCCTACGGTGCTCGAGGACGTGACGTACGGGTATGTCCCGTGGTCGATGTCCAGGAGAGCGCCCTGGGCACCCTCGAACAGGATCTTCTTGCCCTCGTCCAGCATGTCGTTGATGAGGACGGACGTGTCGCAGATGTACTTGCCGTACTTCTCTCCCCATCCGATGAGCCTCTCCTCGAACTTCTCCTCGGTGCACTGGCAGGACTCGGCCCCCATGAGCTTCATGAGGTCCTTCTTCATCGGGAGCATGAACTTGGTCTTCTCCCTGATGAGCTCGGGCTCCAGCAGGTCGCCGGCCCTGAATCCGTACCTGGCGATCTTGTCCTGGTAGGTGGGACCGATACCCTTCTTGGTGGTACCCACGGATTTCTTGCCCCTGTAGATCTCCTCTGCCCCGTCGAGCTTCTTGTGATAGTTCATGATGAGGTGGGCGCGGTCGGATATCCTGAGGCCGTCGACGTTGAGTCCGGCCTCCTCGATCTGCTTGATCTCCTCCTCCATATCGGCGATGTTGACGACGACGCCGTTCCCGATGATGGCGAGCTTGCCTTCCCTCAGCACTCCCGAGGGCAGCAGGTGGAGCTTGAACACGGAATCGCCGATGACTATGGTGTGTCCGGCGTTGTTCCCTCCCTGGAATCTGACGACGGCGTCGGCCTGCTCCGCCAGATAGTCCGTGATCTTTCCTTTTCCCTCGTCTCCCCACTGCGCTCCGATGATTGCTACTGTAGGCATGATAATCTGCCCCGAACATCGGTTCGGCCTATAATAAGTGTGTGCCCGCGCGCGAGGTCATTCCCTGCGGGAGACGGAGAGGAATATCTCCTTCATCTGCTCCACGGGCAGCTCGGTCTTGAATCCCGTGGGGGACATGTGCGTCCTCGACACCTTCCCGTGCTTCGCCATCTCCTCCATGAAGACGTCGTACCTGGGGGTGGAGACCTTCAGGTTGGATGCGACCTCGGACATGTCGTACTGGAAGGGGTTGGAGTCTATCTCCTCCCTCCAGATCTCCAGCATCCTCTCGCACCTCCTGACGTCGGCCATGCCCTCGGGCGACATCCTGCCGAGGATGTCCCTGTCGAACAGCTGCCCTCCCCAGAGGGGACCGTAGACATGACGCTCGTCGGGGGTGTGCGAGACGCTCCTCTCCAGGGTGTCTGGGTCATATGACATGTACACCATCTTGGACAGCGATTCGTCGGCAGCTGCGGCACCGTTCCTCAGAAGGACGTAGGTCCTCACGTAGTGGTCGATGCTGAACGAGAGCAGGGGAACGACCCCCTTGTCGAACTTGGCCGCCTCCCTGGCGACGAAGCCTATGAGTATCCTTAACGCACCCTCGTGACACATGGGTCCCCTGAGAGGTCTGGCGCCGTACCTGCGCTCGCACTTCGGCCTGTGGGCACCCGCCAGCGGGGCGGTGTCGGTGGCCGTGACGGCCAGTATCCCGTTGCGCTTGCATCCCTGTATCGCGGAATGGAGGAACGGTACCGGGGATCCGAAGGGATCGAGATCCACGTAGTCGAACACCTCCCTGGCGAGGAGGCAGTGGAGGTTCTCCCTGGACGCACGGCAGTTGGTGAGGTTGTTGAGCCTGATGTTCTCCTCTATGTATGGGGTCGTGCCGGGATTGATGTCGTTGGCCACGACCTCGGTGTCAGGCACCTCGTTGGCGATCCTCACGGCGCGGGAACCCGTCGCGGTCATGCAGTCCGCGACCTTCATATGCTTACCGAGGGCGCGCAGGAACATGACGCTGACGTCCCTGTTGAACGCCATCTGCTCGTTGAAGAATACCGTATCGAAGATCTTTCCCGGACCGCCGGAAGAATGCTGCTCGGGCACCAGGAGCTCGGTGCCTCCCTCCCTGATCCTGACGCCCTGCACCATCAGATGTTCTCACCGTTCATGAGGCGGACGATCTTGTTCGGAAGGATGTTGCGGTTTGTGGGGGTGACCTCCAGGATCCTGACGTCGTCCCTCCTCCTGATGTCCTGGAGGAGCGGGTTGCGCGACTTCTTGTGAAGGGTGAGGATCATGGGCTTGTTGGCCTCGAGAGCGTCCCTGACCGCCTTGACGAACGCCTCGCTCTCTACCTCGAGCTTGCCTACCTCGTCGATGACGATGACGTCGCAGGTCTCCGCCGCGGTCTTGATGGCCTGTACGGCCACGGGATCGAACTTGGAGACGTCCATCCCGATCCTGCCGAGGGTGATCTTGCTCTCGAATCCCTCGTGGGCGAACTCCTGCTTCTCGCCGGAGACGAGGTCCCTGACGGTGAACCCGACACGGTGCTTCCCCTCGATCACGGGCTCGTCGATCATACCGCCGACGCGAAGCTCTGGGTCTTGTGAGCACAACATGTCTATGATGCGGATTAGCATGTACGTCTTCCCTGCTCCGGGAAGCCCTGTAATACCTATCTTGATATTCGCTACCATAGACGAACGCTCTGCGTCCCTACATCGTTTTCATTATTTAAATAACTTCTATAGAAAAATCAATTCTCCGCACAGTCTGGGAATTCTGCGAAGGGGATGACAATCACTCGATCGATGATACGAACATCAGAGGATACCTGAGTTCCTCGTCGTAGCGCATCTCGGCAGTGACGGTGGTCGATCCCATCCTCACCTTCACGACGGCATCGATCATGTCCCCCGTGAGGGAGAGGTAGCTGTACTCATCCTTCTCCTCGGGGATCACGGACCTGTCTATCCTCACCACCGCGGAAACAACGTAGGGCTGGACCTCGATGCTGCGGGATATGGCCTCCTCCAGCGATGCGACGCTCTTGGCGTTGAAGGGGGTACCGACATACTGGTGGTAGATGGTGGCGAGCTTGATGCCCGTCTCAAAAACGCATCTCTCCCTCTCCGTGCAGACGAACCTTCCGTTGGCTGCTTCCTCGCGGTCCATGAATCGGCATGCATATCCTGGTATTTTTACCCATTCAGGGGATATCTTTAAGAACTGTGCGCCATAACACCACCCATGGACATCAGGGAAGAGATACTGGCGCTGAAGAAGGAACGCAACGCCGTCATCCTCGCTCACAACTACACCGCACCCGAGGTGCAGGACATCGCGGACATGGTTGGGGACTCCCTCGGACTGTCCATAAAGGCATCGGAGACCGATGCCGACGTAATCGTATTCTGCGGGGTAACGTTCATGGGCGAGACCGCGAAGATCCTCTCACCGAAGAAGACCGTGCTCATGCCCTGTCCCGAGGCGATATGCGACATGGCGGAGACCTGTCCCCCCGAGGAACTGATCAAAGCGAAGGAGGAGAACCCCGACCGCATCGTGATCGGATACGTGAACACCACCGGACCCGCCAAATGCCACATGGACATATGCTGCACCTCCGGCAACGCGCTGAAGGTGGTGAAGTCGGTGGCGGACAGGAAGATCCTGTTCGTGCCGGACAAGAACCTCGGACGCTACGTGTCCGAGAGGTATCCCGACACGGACATCAAGCTGTGGAACGGCTACTGCCCCATACACGACAGCCTCCAATATGAGGATCTGGCACTTCTCAAGGCCAAGTATCCCGGGGCATACGTGATGTCGCACCCCGAATGCCAGGACAAGATCCTCTCGGAATCGGATTTCATCGGTTCCACCGAGGCCATGCTCAACGCCGTGAAGGACACCGACAGGAAGGACATCATAGTGATGACCGAGGTCGGCATGTTCCACAGGCTGGAGAGGGCGTACCCCGACAGGAACTTCGTCTTCCCCGAGAAGGCCGTATGCAAGGCCATGAAGCTCATCACCCTGGAGAAGGTCCGCGACTGCCTCAGGGACCTCACGGGCAGGGTGGAGCTCAGCGACACCGTCATCAGGGATGCGTACGCACCGGTCAAGCGCATGACCGAAATCTTATAACCGGAAAGCAATCCCCTTCGCGAGGACGCGTCGGATGAAGATCAACCGTGGCTGATCCGTGATGAGCCCTATGAGTACTGACGACCCCTCACTCGATCTCCGAGTTCACGTATCTCACGAAGTCGGAGAGCTTCATGCCCTTCTCCCACGTCATGATGTAGTTGCCGCTCGGTCCCTTGTCCAGCTCCGGGATCAGTCTCTGCAGCAGCCCGGTGGCCCCCCTGAGCCTTATCCCCATTGGGACGCAGAACAGTCTCCACGGGTCGCCCTTGACGTTGTTGGCAGGCTTCTTGTAGCGCATGGCGTACACCGCCAGCAACTGAGATCTCGCACACTCCCCGCGCATCCATTCCGCCTGCTCCCCGAGACGGGGGCTGCGGCTGAAGTGCAGGACGTCGTCGCCCGAACTCTTCACCTCTATGGGGAACGAATAGTCCCACCTCATGGCGATAAGGTCGACCCCGTGGGATCCCGCGGCACGTACGACCATGAACGGGGACCCGATAAGCGTCTCGTATGCGGCGGCCTCGCCGTCGTTGCAGGTCTTCATGATCTTCCTGACCGCCTTCTCGTCACCTGAGAGGATGTTCTTCAGTTCGCGTTCGTATACGTCTCCGGGTGCTGCCATCGTTAGATGATGCTCAAAAAGAGATATAAAGCTAAGAGGGGGAGGTCACCGAATCACCCGAATCAGGGGTGATCACTTGTAGTACAGCTTGGAATAGGCGGAGATCTCGAAGCCATCCCGCTTGCCCTCGACGTTCACGGTGTTGTCGCCGTAGTACAGTTCGACATAGTTCTCATAGACTACCCCGGAGTGGCTGGTGCCGTTCACGATGCTCTTGTGGCATTCGGAGCCCTCGTACATCTCGGTGGTCTGGTAGATGATCTCGTCCACGTCGGAATAGGGGATCTCGTACTTCTCGAACCTGTTGAGGATCTGGCTGGCCTTGGTGAACGTGTCGGTGCCCTCATATGTCTCCGTGCCCATGGCGAGTGCGAATGTCGTTCCGTCCTCCGAGCCGAGCCTGTAGGTCATGTCGTCGTATGTCACCATGCGCCCCACACTGTAGATTGTGGGCGCCAGCTTCTTCATGGTGAAGGTGATGTCACCCTCGAACGGATCTCCGCTGTTGGAGATCTTGACGTTCTCATATTTGATTTCGAAATCTATGTCGAAATCGATGTATGTCCCGTTGATGATCCATGTGTCCCCTACCTGTTCGATATCCACGCCTGGAGGGTATTCCTCATGGTCGGTGAAGTCGAAGAACATCAGCTTGAACGCATCGGGACTGAAGTCGACCACGAAGTTCTCGTATACGTTCGTCTCGGTCTCCTTGGCGGTGATTATCCCGCCGTCGTTAACCTTCGTGTCCTCGATCACGAGGGTCTTCTGGGCCTTGTAACCGTCCCCGTTGTCGGCGGTCTCCACGTAACGGTAGTAGAGACCGTTCTTCACCTGGTCATCCTCCAGCTGATCGATTATGCTGAAATCGGAATCCTCGGTGACGGGTTTCAGGACGATGAACGCCGTGAGCAGTCCAGCCGTGGCTACTACCGCGGCGATGATGACGGCGAACAACCTGGCGTCCATGACCGTGTATGGAGGTGAACGGTTAAATCTTATGCTTTTCCCTCGAGGACGTTCTTGTACCCTATGGGCATGACCTTCAGGAACCTGCCGACCGAATTGTGCCAGTCATCCAATATTGCCTTCGCCTTCGGACTGCCCGTGTACCTCAGGTGGTCCTCCAGGATGCGCCTCAGACGGTCCCTGTCCTCCTCCGATTCCACCAGCTGCAGCTCGACCATGTCCATGTTGCAGTGCCTGTCGAAATCACCGGAGTCGTTGAGCACGTAGGCTATCCCCGCGGACATACCCGCCGCGAAGTTCCTGCCCACATCCCCGAGGATGACGGTGCATCCGCCGGTCATGTACTCGCAGCAATGGTCCCCGGCGCCCTCTGCGACAGCGATTGCCCCGCTGTTCCTGACGCAGAACCTCTCTCCCACGGAACCCGCTATGTACACCTCTCCCGACGTCGCCCCGTAGAGCACCGTGTTGCCCGCGATCACGTTGGGTTCGGGTATGCGGTCCCTGTGGTGGACCACTATCCTCCCTCCTGACAGACCCTTGCCGACGAAGTCGTTGGCCTGTCCGATCAGTTCGAAGGATATGCCCTTGCAGAGGAACGCGCCGAAGCTCTGCCCTGCGGTGCCGGTGAACGTGACGTTCACGAAACCGTCCTCCAGTTCGAGTCCCTCCTTGATTATGGTACCGGAGAGCATGGTGCCCACCGAACGGTCCACGTTGATTATGCTGTAGTTGAGGTCCACTCTCCTGCCGGACTCCACCGAGTGCATGGCGTCGGCGATGATCCTCCTGTCGAGGACGTCCTTGGTCATGTCCTCCTGTCCTGCGGTGCGGGACCTGTCCCCGTCCACGGGGACCAGCAGCCTTGAGATGTCCACGCTGTCGGACCTCCTCCCCTCGGCGTCCCTCCGGACTATCATGTCCGAACGCCCGACCGCTTCCTCCAGTGTCCTGAATCCCAGTGCGGAGAGGTGTCTCCTTACGTCCTCCGCGACGAACCTCAGGTAGTTGCGGATGTCGTCGGGACATCCCCTGAACTTCGCCCTGTTGACGGGGTCCTGTGTGGCTATCCCCGCGGGACATGTGTTGGTCTGGCACTTGCGGCACATCATGCATCCCATGGAAACCAGCAGCGACGTCGCGAACCCGAACTCCTCCGCGCCGAGCAGTGCGGCGATGACGATGTCCCTCCCGGTCCTGAGCTGCCCGTCCACCTGCAGCCTCACCCTTCCCCTGAGCCCGTTCAGCATCAGGGTCTGCTGCGTCTCCGCCAGTCCCACCTCCCAGGGCATCCCCGCGTACCTCAGCGAGGACAGGGGGCTCGCTCCGGTTCCTCCGTCGGCCCCGGATACGAGTATGGTGTCCGCCCCGGCCTTGGCGACCCCGGCGGCGATCGTTCCTATCCCCGACGTGGATACGAGCTTCACGCTCACCCTCACGCCGGGGTTGATACATTTGAGGTCGAAGATGAGCTGCTTAAGGTCCTCGATGGAATAGATGTCGTGATGCGGGGGCGGCGAGATCAGCGTGATGCCGGGTATGCAGTGCCTCATGGCCGCTATGGTCGCATCCACCTTATGGGAAAGCAGCTGCCCTCCCTCCCCGGGTTTAGCCCCTTGGGCAACCTTGATCTGGATCTCCTCCGCGCTGACGAGGTACTCCGCCGTGACTCCGAACCTTCCCGACGCCACCTGCTTCACCTTCGAGCATATGTCGCGGACGTCCCTGTTCCTCGCCCTCTCGGGGTCCTCCCCGCCCTCGCCGGTGTTGCTCATGGCGCCTATGGAGTTCATGGCCTCGGCGATGGTCTCGTGTGCCTCCTTGCTGATGGCCCCGAAGGATATGCCCTCGGCCACGAACCTCCTCATTATGCTCTCGGCGGGTTCCACGTCCTTCAGCGGCACGGGTGTCCCTTCCCTCAGGTCCATGACGTCCCTGACGAACAGATGTCCGGAATCCGCGGAATCGGCGAACCTGCCGTATGCCCCGGAGTCGTTGTTGGATGCGGCCTCCCTCAGCGCCCTCACGTTGGCGGGCGCCCACGAGTGCCTCTCCCCTCCCTTGCGGTAAGAGTAGAATCCCGTGTCGGGAAGGATGCCTCCGTTGGCGATCGCATCCCTGTGGGCCGCCACCGCATCCTGCCTGATGTCCGCCAGGGACATCCCTCCGACACTGGATGGCGTGCCTCCCATGTACCTGTCGCATACCTCCTTCGATATGCCCACGGCCTCGAACAGCATGCATCCCCTGTAGGAGCGTATGGTCGCTATGCCCATCTTGGACATTATCTTGAGCAGCCCCTTCTCCGCCGCACGGATGTAGTTCCTCTCGGCGGTATCCACATCTATCTTGATGTCTGGCTCATTGTCCGTCTCCCTGTCTATGACGGCGAATGCCATGTAGGGGTTGATGACGTTGGCGCCGTATCCGAACAGCAGGGCGAAGTGCATTGTCTCCCTGGGCTCGCCGGATTCGACGATGATGTCGGTCTGCAGGCGGAGCTTCTTCGCCAGCAGGTGCTGGTGCACCGCAGACACGGCGAGCACCGACGGTATGGGGATGTGTGCGGAATCCGTTCCCCTGTCCGAGAGGATGATGTAGGAACCTCCCTCCTTCACGGCGGCGTCCGCCATCCTGCAGATGCGGTCGAGTGCCTCCTCCAGGGATTCCCCCTCGGTGAACAGCATCGGGATGACCGAGGTCCTGAATCCCCTGTAGCGCAGGTTCTTCAGAAGGTCCAATTCCCTGTTGGTGATTATCGGATGCCTCACCTTGACGATCCTGCAGTTCTCCGGCGAGGGCATGAGCATGTTGCGGTGTATCGATCCGATGTAACCCGTCAGCGTCATGACGAGCTCCTCCCTTATGGGATCGATGGGGGGGTTTGTGACCTGCGCGAACGCCTGCCTGAAGTAGCTGAACAGGCGCTGGCGCGAATCGGACATGATCGGCAGGGCGGAATCGTATCCTGTGGAGCCTACCGGTTCCTTGGACTGGAGCATCATGGGGACGATCACCCTGTTGACCTCCTCAACGGAATAGCCGAACTCCGCCAGCTTGGTCTCGTAATCGTCCACCTCCCTGCCCACGGACCTGCCCGACGACACCTCGTCCAGGTCCAGACGGTTCCTGTCCAGCCAGTCCCTGTAGGGGTATGCGGACGACAGCGCGGACTTGATCTCGCTATCGCGCAGAATCCTCCCCTCGGCGGTGTCGATGAGGATCATCTTCCCGGGACGGAGCCTGCCCGACTCGCGGACCTCCCTCTCAGGGAACTGTATCACGCCGGTCTCTGATGCCAGTATGAACATCCCGTCCTCGGTGACGGTGTATCTGGCCGGACGGAGCCCGTTCCTGTCCAGCATGCCCCCTGCGAGTCTGCCGTCGGTGAACAGCACCGCGGCCGGACCGTCCCAGGGCTCCATGAGTATCGAATGGTATTCGTAGTACGCCTTCAGGGAATCCGGGATGGGGTTCTTGTTGTTCCACGACTCCGGGATCAGTACCGACAGCGCGTTGGGGACGGATTTCCCCGACATCGTCAGGAACTCGAAGACGTTGTCCAGCGACGCGGAGTCGCTCATCCCCGGCTCTATGAGCGGGAAGAGCTCCTTCAGGTCGGGGAGGAGCTCGGTCCCGAGCACGCTCTCCCTGGCGGACATCCACTGCCTGTTGGCCCTTATGGTATTGATCTCGCCGTTGTGGCAGAGCATCCTGAACGGTTGTGCCAGCTTCCACATCGGGAAGGTGTTCGTGCTGAACCTCGAATGCACCATCGCGATGGCGGACTCGAACTTCGGATCGGACAGGTCGGGATAGTAGTCCCTCAGCTGGGCAGGGGTGAGCATCCCCTTGTACGTGATCGTCCTGGTGGACATGCTGCAGATGTAGAAGTCCTCCTTCCCCGCGATGTCCGATGAGGCGACGGTGTTGGCCGCCCTCAGCCTGAGGGAGTAGAGCTTCCTCTCCAGCGTGGCCTGGCTGTCGTAGCTGGTCAGGAACAGCTGCACTATGCGGGGCTCGCTGGCCTGGGCCTGCGGACCGGGGACCGAGTGGTCCACCGGCACCTCCCTGCAGGCGATCTCGTATATGCCGTAGCGGTCGCATTCGGCCCTTATCACGGAGAGGCACCTCTCCGCCGATTCCCCGTCCCTTGGCAGGAACACCAGACCGGTGCCGTACTTCCCTGCCTCGGGCACGCGTATGCCCAGGGAGACGAAGAAGGCGTGGGGGATCTGGACGGTTATGCCGGTACCGTCCCCCGTCTTGCCGTCGGCGTTCTCGGCGCCGCGGTGCTCCATGTTGTCGAGGATGCGAAGACCATAGTCGACTATCCTGTGCTCCTTCCTGCCGTCGATGTTGACGGCGAGTCCCACGCCGCAGGAGTCCTTCTCGTAGTCGGGGTCGTACAGACCGATCGGACCGATCACACTACCACTCAGCTGATGAACAGCAGCTCCCTGTACTTGGGCATCGGCCAGATCTTGTCGTCCACGATCATCTCGAGGGCGTCGAGGTGCTCCCTGACCTCCTCCATCTTCGGCACGACCTCGTCGTGGTATCCGATGGCCTGGGTCCTCATGTCCTCCGTTGCGAGCAGCCTGTCGCAGGACGCCTCAACGGCCCTGCAGATCTCCAGCACCTTGTCCTCGTGACCGCTGATCGCCTCTATCTGGCACAGTTCGTATCCGACCATCTTCTTGTAGTTGGAGCCGTAGATGTCCTTCGCCTTGCAGACGTTGCTGAGCAGGCGGGATTTGTATTCCGAGGCGACGGGCAGCAGGTGGTTGATGGCCATGTCGCACAGGGTGCGGGCCTCGATCTCCACCTTCTTGCCGTACATCTCCCAGCGGACGTCATTCCTGGCCTCCAGCTCGACCTTGCTGAACACGTTGGCCTCGGCGAACACCTCCACCGATTTCTTGGACGTGATCACGTCGAAGGTCCTGGGTGCGGATCCCTCGCAGTCGAGACCGCGTTTCGCCGCCTCCTTCTTCCACTCGTCGGAGTATCCGTTGCCGTCGAAGCACACCTTGCGGCAGGCTTTGAAGGTCTCCTTGGTCTCGTCGAGGATCGCCTGCATCGCGGTGACGCCCTTCTCGATCCTCTTGTCGACCTTCCTCTTGAACTCGTTGAGCTGGTGCGCGACGATTGTGTTCAGCGTGGCCATGGGCTCGGCGCAGTTGGCCGTGGATCCCACCGCCCTGAACTCGAACCTGTTACCCGTGAATGCGAACGGGGATGTCCTGTTCCTGTCGGTGTTGTCCACCAGGAGCTCGGGGATCTGGGGGATGCCGAGGCTGTAGACCTTCTTCCCTTTGATGTTGACCATCTCCTTCGACTGGAGAAGCTCCTCGAAGGCGTCGCTGACCGTCTTTCCCAGGAACACGGAGATTATCGCCGGCGGTGCCTCGTTCGCACCCAGCCTGTGGGCGTTGGTCGCCGTCATGATGGATGCCTTCAGCAGGGCGTTGTGGTCGTATACCGCCTTCAGCACGTTGGCCATGAAGGACAGGAACCTGAGGTTCTCCTGGGAGGTCTTCCCGGGCGAGAACAGCCCGATCCCCGAGACGGTACCCAGGGACCAGTTGCAGTGCTTGCCCGATCCGTTGACCCCCTTGTAGGGCTTCTCGTGGAGCAGCACCTCGAAACCGTGCCTCTCGGCCACCTGCTTCATCAGTGACATCAGCAGGAGGTTGTGGTCCACTGCGAGGTTGACCTCCTCGTACACGGGTGCGATCTCGAACTGGTTCGGGGCGACCTCGTTGTGCCTGGTCTTGACCGGGATCCCGAGTTTGAACGCCTCGTACTCCAGGTCCTTCATGAACTGCAGGACCCTGGAGGGTATGGAACCGAAGTAGTGGTCGTCCA
>JAEEGK010003821.1_pt1 | contig 37284 bp, 18 predicted proteins | sample 8958771 | NCBI WGS metagenome assembly JAEEGK01 (sample SAMN16246547, study PRJNA631951) | gut metagenome | biome: gut microbiome; feature: rumen; material: SC-attached | host: Bos | place: Iran: Karaj | collected 2018-10
ATTTACTCCTAATCCTGTTAAACCTGTTAATACTTGTGCTCCTGGTTTTGTAGAATAAGTAACATCTGCGGCTAAATCTCCTACTCCTCCGCCTACTCCCATAACACTACCTGTAGTTCCAACTGTTCCAACTAATGTAGGATTAGTTCTTGTTGTTGTTACTGTTGTTTTATTTACTCCTAATCCTGTTAAACCTGTTAATACTTGTCCACCTGGTTTTGTTGAATAAGTAACATCTGCGGCTAAATCTCCTACTCCTCCACCTATTCCCATAATACTTCCTGTTTGTTGTAATCCAACTCCTCTATATTGAGTAATGGTTGGATTAGGAACCACTCCAGTAACATATTGTTGATTAACATTAATATTTTGATTATATCCAATATTAACTTGACCTGCATTGGATGTTGTTGTACCCCCGTATACAGTTTTTAAAACAGTTGTACCTTGATTAATAGTTGGTAAAACACTATTTCTAACAATAGAAGGTCTAACAGTTGTACCTCCACTTATTTGTTTATATACATCAGTTCTAACTGATTCACCTACAGTAGCATTTATTTCAGGTCTAAATTGTTTTGCTTTATAAATAACTGGTAATGAATTACTTCTGAAAATAGATTGTCTAACTTCAGTTCCTTTTCTAATTTCTTGTTCATATTGAGTTTTTTCATAAGTAGTAGGAAGATTTTGAGTACCCTGGTCTATGGCTTTATGGACTTCTTTTCCTTTGAATATAGTTGGCTTAAGTCCATTTTGAAGTACAGGTTGAACTCTTAAATGAATAGGTTGAATAACATCTTTGATAACAGGTTGAATAACTTTTTTATCGACACTTTTTGTTCTTCTTTGTACAGTAGGTACTTCTTCTCTTTTTGTAATATGTTTTTCTTCTCTCATTATATATGGTTGTACAATAACTTTATCAATATTTTGAGTTTCTGTTTTTACTTGTGGTAGAATTTCTGCCTTTTCATTAATATGTTGTTCAATTTTTTGTATATATGGTTTAACAAATACTTTATCTGGTTGTTTAACTTCTTTTTTTATGACTTGTGGAGCTACATCTCTTTGATTTATATGTTGTTCTTCTTTTAAAATAAATGGAATAACTTCAATTTTATCTATATTTTGAACTTTATTTTCAGTACTTGGTACAATTTCACTTTCTTTATGAATATGTTGTTCAATTTTTTGTATATAAGGTTGGATAAATACTTTTTCTTGTTGTTTAACATCTCTAGTGACATTAGGCACAACTTTATTACGATTAATATGTTCTTCAGTTCTCTGTATATATGGTTGATATATATATTTATCTACATTTTTAACTTCTTTTTGAACAGAAGGGACAACATTATCCTTATTAATATGTTTTTCAATTCTTTCAATATATGGTTGATATGACAATTTATCCATATTTTTAACTTCTCTTTGGACATTTGGTTCAACAACGGTTTTTTCTAAATTTTGTATTTCTCTCTGAATATAAGGTACGGCCACCCTTTGTTTAATTACTTTTGTATCTTTTTCTACTCTTGGCTCAACTATTGGTTTTTTTATTATTTTTTCTTCTCTTTGAATAAATTGTTTTATTATAGGATTTCTTATATGTCTTACTTCATCTTGGTAAATTGGTTTAATTACTTGTGTTTTTACATGTTGTATTTCTCTTTGTACATAGGCTTGAATTATTGGTTGTTTTATTACTTTTGTTTCTTTCCTTGTAATTGGGTGGATTACAGGCTTCCTTATTTGTTGGATTTCTTTTTGGATCATAGGCTGTACTACAGTTTGATTTATTGTTTTGGTTTGTTGTTTTCTTATTGGTTCTACTACATTTTGAGTTGTATTGACAACCTCCCTTTTTACCACTGGGACGTATTGTTTTTGTGTAAGATTTTTAACCTCAGTTGTTGCCGAAGGGACTACTTTAGTTTGGTTAACATGTACATCTTCTCTTTTTACCATTGGTATATATTTTCTTTTTACCATATTTCTTACTTCAGTTTGTGTTGAGGGGACTATCCTATTTTGATTAATATGTGCTTCTTCTCTTTTCATCATTGGTATATATTTTCTTTTGACCATATTTCTTACTTCAGTTTGTGTTGAAGGGACTACTCTAGTTTGATTAATATGAGCTTCTTCTCTTTTTACCATTGGTATATATTTTCTTTTGACCATATTTCTTACTTCAGTTTGAACCGAAGGAACTACCCTATTTTGATTTATATGTACTGCTTCTCTTCTTACCATGGGTACATATTGAACTTTATCCATTCTTTGCATTACCGTCTGTGTTCTTGGTACTACTTGTGTTTGTCGAAGATGTTTTTCTTCTCTGACAACCTGTGGGATATATTTTGTTTTTGGAATATTTTGTACTTTTCTTTCAACTCTTGGCATTATTTCTTTTTTAGTCAAATGTAGATCTTCTCTTGTAAGAATGGGTTGTATTACTTTTCTTGTAATGGGTTGTAATTCTTTTTGAATAATAGGTTGGATTTCTTTTTTTGAAATGTCCTGTATTTCCCTTTGTATAATTGGTTGTATTTCTTTTTCGACTATAGGGTGTATTTCTTCTTGTATAACAGGTTGGACTTCTCTCTCTAAAATGGGTTGGATTTCTTTTTGAACAATTGGTTTAACAATTGTTTTAACTATAGGTTGAATTTCTCTTTGAACAATATGTTGGACTTGATCTTGAAGTACGGTTGTTTTATTATATTTTTCAATATTAAGATTTAATTCATTTATATTTGTAGTTGTTGTTGTTGTAGTATTTAATCCAGTAATGCTACCAACTCCTAAAAGTTGATTATCTGCTTTTGTTGAATAAGTTACATCAACTGCTGAATCTCCGACTCCTCCGACTCCCATGACAGATCCCATGCCACCTATATTTTGAGTTGTAGTTGTAGTTTTTGTTGTAGTAAAAGCCCCTGCTCCTATTCCTAAATCGACTGTTCCAGGGCTTGGTTTAGTTGAATAAGTTACATCAACAGCAGAATCTCCAACTCCTCCAACTCCCATAACAGTTGAACCGTTTGTATCTGTTCTATATTGTGTGGTAGTTTTAGTTGTGGTAGCAAGGGTACCTGGAAGTAATCCTAAATCGACTGTTCCAGGGCTTGGTTTAGTTGAATAAGTTACATCAACAGCAGAATCTGCTACTCCTCCGGCCCCCATTATAGTTGAACCATTTTGAGCTCTTTGATATGTTGTTTTAGTTGTGGTAGCAAGGGTACCTGGAAGTATTCCTAAATCAACTACTCCCGGGCTTGGTTTAGTTGAATAAGTTACATCAACAGCAGAATCTGCTACTCCTCCGGCTCCCATAATAGTTGAACCATTTTGAGCAGTTTGATATGTTGTTTTAGTTGTGGTAGTAAGATCACCTGTGGTTATTCCTAAATCGACTACTCCGGGGCTTGGTTTAGTTGAATAAGTTACATCAACAGCAGAATCTCCCACTCCTCCTGCTCCCATAATAGTTGAACCATTTTGAGCTGTTTGATATGTTGTTTTAGTTGTGGTAGTAAGATCACCTGTGGTTATTCCTAAATCGACTACTCCGGGGCTTGGTTTTGTTGAATAAGTTACATCAACAGCTGAATTTCCTGCTCCTCCTACACCCATAATATGCGTATTATTGTTGACTCCTGTACTAATTACGTTATCTCCACGGCCATATTCTATGGTAGTTAAGTCATATTTACCATTTACAAATCCTAATTGTTGACTATTCGGATTCGTTGAATAAGTTACATCTGCAGCTGCGTTTTGTACTCCTCCTCCAACTCCCATGACAGTTCCTTGCGTTCCAAGTAAATTCCCATTACCATTGACTTGTGTTCCCATTATATTATCTAGATTTGCAAAACTTGATGTATTATAATCATTTCCAATATTAACAATATTTTTGGGCTGAGATATTAAGCCATCCATATTTATATAATCTTATATTTTTATGAAAATTGATTAATTTTAATAATATAATTTTTTTTAAATTATTTTTTAATTTTAATTTTTTTTTTCTTACTTATTTTTCATTTTTTTATAATTATATTGTTATTATTTATTATTTATTATTTTATTTTTATATTAGAATTATAAAAAGATTTTCATTTATAATACAATTTATCTTAAATTTTATGATATTAAATTTGTTTTACATATATATAAACTAACTATTATATATATATTTTTATTTTTTTATACATTTTTCATTTTTTTTATAAAATCATCATTAATTATTGTTTTAATTCAAAAGAAAGAATTATTATAATGAATTTGTTTATTAGATATATATAAAATTATTTATTAATTGATTAATTTAAAGCAATCCCAATAATACAATTTAAATTTATAATTTCACTTTTGCTTTTTTTAAATCTAAAATACTTTTTTTTTCTTTGATTATTTTTTGGTGTTTTAGAACCTTTAGAATTATTTTGGCTATTATTACTAAATGAATTTTTTTCAGATTTAGTTGAATTATTATCAGAATTTGAACCTGAATTTTTTAATGAATTAGAATCAGAATTACATGAATTTTTAGATTGTGAATAAGAATTTGAAGAAGAAGTATTTTTATTTTTTGAAAAATTATTAGTTGATGATGTATCATTTTTATTTGATTTTTGTAAATTTGAATTTGAATTATTTGAATCAGAATTTGAGTCTTTTTCACTTTTACTTGTATCTGATTTAAAAAGTGGTATTTTTATTATATTTTGATAAGAACTTAAATTTGAAATTTCTTCTCCATTTACATCAAATAATTTATAATGAGTACAATTTTCATTAAGAGGATTTTTTAAATGATTATTGAAATAATCTTGGAATTTTTTATCTTGATTATTTTTATCCTTAAAAAAATTATTGTCTGAGTTTTTTTGTTGATTTTTTTTTTCATTATGAAATTTATTTTTTGTTTTATAATTTGAAAATGAATCATCAATTAAATTTTCATATTTTGATGATTCAAAATTTATATTATTAGTATTACCATTATTAGTAGAATTATTAGTTGAACTTGTATCAATTTCATCTTCTTTACAATTCTTAATAATATTATTAAAATTTCCTCTTAAATTTTGAATTAATAAATTTTGATTATTTTCATTTATTAAATTTTGTTTATTTTCATTTGTATTTAAATTATTTTTCGAAATTATTTCATTTTCATCTATCATACTATTATTATTACTTTTATCACTGTCATAATTTTGATAAATAAATAAACTATTTTGTAATGTTTTTGAAGGATTTAAATAAGGAGGTTCTTCATATGAATTTAAATTACTAAAACTTCTAATAAGATTTTGATGATTTTTTGATTTGCAATTTTTTTTCTTTTGTGATAATGTTTCATAAGTTGGATAAGCATTTTGTTCTAAAAAATATTTATTTTTATTCTTATTTTCTTTCATTCTTTCAACATAAATCCAATTTCCTAAAATATAATGTTGTTTTTCTTTTAAACAATAATTGACAGATAAAGGAGAATTAAAAACTACAAAACCAATTCCTAATATTTATTATATTAAATATTATACCTTTCAAATTAATATTTTGATTGTTTGAATTGATTATTACATTTTCAATTTCTCCAAATTTTTGAAAATAATTAATTATATCTTTTTTAGTTATCCCTGATGAAATTCCTTTAATAAATATTGTTTTAAAAGAAGTTGTGATATTATTTAAATTTTGTATATTTTCTTTTAGAGATGTAAAACAAAATATTTTTTCTCCTTTTATAATATGTATTTGGGAAATTATTTTAGGTATTTTTTTATCATTTTCTAATATTACAGTTCCAATTTTTGTATTATTTTCTATTTAAAATAAAATAAATTTTTTTAAAATCTTACTTCCAATTTTATTACTTATTAAATCACATTCTAAAACTTTTGAAAATTGATTAAAATATTCTTTTATATCATCTATGGGAATAAATTTATTATATTACTTTCGGTGATCATATTTGAGAATCCACTTATATAAAATTTGCTAAATATTTATAATTTTATAATAAAAATGAATATTATTCTTACCCAATCTTGTTGAACATTTACTGGATTATTTTTTTATAATTGGTTTGAATTAGAAAATTAATAATTTTTGTGGATAAAATGAAATGATTTTTTTAAATTATTTTATTTCTATTCAATTATTTTTTTTTGTGGCTAATTTTTATGTCATATATATTTTGACATACAAAACACTTTTATATCATTAAAAAATACTTTTTTTTAATTATTTGTAATCATTTATAAATAAAAGGAAAAATCAAAAAGAAAAAGATATGTTTTTTATAATAATATTATAACTTTATGAAAAGATTTTATTTATAAATATTAATTTGTTTTAGAAAGATAGAAAAAAAGTTTTTAGTTTCATTTATTCTTTATTTATTCAATATTTTTAGGATTTATTTTAAAGAAAAATTGTTAGTTTTTTATAATAATAACCCTTATTCCTTTCATATAATCTTTAAAAAAAATTTTTAATAAAAGATTAAATTTACATTTCCTTTAAATATAATAACATAAAGTTGTATTTAACTTTTATAAACATAAAAACATAAATAAATAATTAAAAAAAGAATATAAAATTTTAAAATAGAATGAAAATTCATTTTACATTTGATATCTTCTATATTTATAAAATAAAATATTAAATTTTAATAAAAGGTTTCATCTAACTTTTTTCTCAATAATTAATTTTTTATGATTGTAGAACAATATTTCAAATTTAAAAAGATTATGAATCTTAATAACAAAAAGATTTAAAATAAGACTCTTTTCAAAGTTCATTAATATTCTTTTATTTCTTATGGAAATAAATATTTCTTATTTTATTATATTAAGAAAATTTATAATTTTTTAAAAAAGATAAATAAGATTGTTTTTTAATCAATAAAATAATGAATAAATTTCAATAATTATAATTTAATGTTTTTAATTTAGTCTTTTAAAGAATGATATCAATATAATTCATATATTAAAATAGATTAAGAGTTTTTTTAATAATATAAATAAAATTTTATTAAAACCCTTAATTAGTTTGAGAGATAATTATTTTCTAATTAATAATTATTGTAATCTAATTTTTATTTGTTGAATTTTTACCTTTATTTTTAAAAAAATAATGTTCAATAAAATTATATTTTTATAAATTATTTATTAACTAAACTATCATTTCATAAGTTTATTAGAATAAATTATTTAATGAACATTAAATGATTGTTTATAACTATCATATCATTATAAACTAATAATTTTTTTCAACATAAATATGAATGATAAATAAAAATCAATTTAATTTAGTATTTCAATTTGACTGATATGCAATTAGAATTTAAAAATTTTAAAAAGAAAAAAAATTGTTTAAAAAGAAATAAATTAACAATTTTTTTATCTTTGTTATTTTTTTTATGAATATTTTGGAAGAATTATTAAAAGAATTATTAATAAATATTTAATTAAAAATGTTTAATTATTTGAATTCATAAAAATATAATAATATATATATGTTAATAACTTTTTTTATTCCTTTTCTTATTTAACATTTGTTTATTTAAAACTTTTTGTTCTTCTTGATTTGATTGTTTATTATCTCTTTCATATATTTTACTTTTTTGTTTTTTAATAAAGTTAATAATTTTATCATTTAAATCATTTTTATATAATGAATTACAAATTTCATCTATATCATCTTTTTCCTTTATTATATCTTTTTTTAAATAATCTTTTTCGTTGTCTTCTATTTTTTTTAATATACCAATTTCTTTTAAAATTTTATCAATATCTAATCCTGATTTAATAGCAAGAATAGTAAGTCTTTTTAATTTTTTTATCATGTCTTTTCTTCTATTTGAATTAAAATTTCCATATGCCATTATATTATATTCAAGTAATTCCATATATTGAAATAAAGAATTTATTTTATTATCTTCCATTTAAAAGTTATATTAACAATAATTCATTAAATATTAACAATATGAATATAATAAAAAATAAAAAAAAATATTTTCAAATATTAAATTTAAATAATTTTACATATAGTTAATGAATAATATTTTTATTATGAATCTTTATTTTGTTTTTTACAAGCTTCTTCAATTAATTGATAATCAACATCATTTTTATTAAAATATATATATCTTATTGTATTTCCTCTTATAAAACAACTTGTCATATTTAAAAATTGAGGATATGTTGAAATATCATTTACTGAAATATTTGTTAAAGATATATTTAAATTATTATCAATATCTTTTAAATTTCCAGTAATTTCAATATCATTTTTTAATTCAACAGTTATTTTACATAATTTTTCAGAAAGATTTTTGAAAACACTATAAAACATATTAATTATTTAATTTAAATAATATTTAAAAAAAATAACTTTTTACTAAATAAAATATTCAGATAATATAAGTAAATATAACTTAATAAAAAGAGATTTTTTTATTTTTTTCAATAAAAAACTTAAATAAAAATAATAAAATGATTTTAAATATTAAATGGGTTCAACAAATTCAAAAACAGAATTTAATACTCTTCATTATTTAGATGGTGAAACATATGAAGGAGAAATAAAAAATAATAAACGAACAGGATATGGAATAAATTATTATCCAAATGGAAATAAATATGAAGGTTGGTGGGAAAATGATTTAAAAAATGGAACTGGTACTTTTTTTTTTAATGATGGTTCGTTATATGTTGGTCAATGGATTAATAATAAAAAAAATGGTATTGGAACAATTTATTATAAATCTGGAGATAGATATTATGGTAATTTTGAAAATGGTGAAAAAAATGGAAAAGGACTTTTTATTTCTAGAGATAATAATAGATTTATTGGTAATTTTAAAAATAATCAAAAACATGGAAAAGGAATTATGTATTATAATAAAAATAAAAAATTTTCTAAAGAAATTTGGGATAACGGAATATTAATTTCTAGTAAAATTATATTTTTGAATATTCATAATAAAAAAACTCAAGATACTATGAAAATTATTTCAAGTAAAAATTCTTTAGGTTTAGGATTTTTTTTGGAAAATTTAACTAATAATACAATAAATGATAATGAAAGTGAAATAAATAAAAATTTAACTTTAAATATTGCTAAATATTTTAAAGCAAGAATTCCAAATAATTATTTTGATGCTATGAATTTTATAATTTTAACTAGTGATTTACTTTATAATAATAGTAAAATATATGAATGGAATGAAAGAAATATTATAACTTGGATGAATAGAATTGGAATTGAAAAAAATAAATACAAAAATATAATTATTGAAAATAATATTAACGGAGTAAAGTTTTTAAAATTTTCTGCAAAAGAATTAAAAGAATATAATATCAATAATATAAAAGATGCAAAATTAATATTAAAATCAATTGATTTTTTAAGAATTTTTTTAAGATTATATACAGATTATTCAGAAAAATATGAATTTTATATAAATATGAATAATTTTTCTACATTAAGAGATACTTCTTCTAAAAATTTAACTCATGTACAATTCATTAGACAAAAAAAACATCATTCATCTTTAATTATTGATAATGGAATTTTAGATAAAAATAAAAATAAAAATATTGAACGTTCTATTAAAAGAACTTTAAGTTATATAAATTCAAATTATGAAAATTCTATTAAAAATGAAAATCATAATTCAAGTACTCTTTATACTTCTTATAATAATGGAAATAATAATATAAGTAATTATACAATTAATTCAAATTATCAAAATTATAATAAAATTATTGAAAATGTTGATTCAACTTTGACAAAAATTTCTTTAACAAAGGTTTTACTTCATTCTTTAAATTTATGTGGTTTTAATTTTTATATTCCTTTTAAAGAATTAAAATTTTTAAAAAAAATAGGAGAAGGTGGTTTTGGAGAAGTATATTTAGGACTATGGAATGAGAAAAAAGTAGCAATTAAAAAGATATCATTTATAAATAAAAAAGAAAAAAATCCTTTTCATTTAAAAAAAAATTCAAAAGAATATCAAAACAAAATAAATAATAATTTCAACTTAAAATCAATATTACTAAAATTTATAAAAGAAATAGATATAATATCAAATTTAAGGCATCCAAACATAGTTTTATTTATGGGAGCATCAATATCAAATAATAATTGTTATTTAATAACAGAATATATAGAAAATGGAAATTTATTTGATTTATTACACAAAAATAGGCTTCCAATAGAAATAAATTTTAATAAATTTGACATAAAATTTACAACAAATTTAGCATATGAGATAGCATTATCAATAAAATATTTACATAGTAGAAATATAACTCATTGTGATTTAAAATCATCAAATATTTTATTAGATAAAGATTTTCATGCAAAATTAACAGATTTTGGTTTAAGTAAAATAGTAAATATAATGTATGATAATGAAAATGAGAAAGGAGGAAAATTTGGTACAACACATTGGATGCCTCCTGAGATTATGAAAAGTTTAAAATATGAAGAAAAATCTGATGTTTTTTCTTATGGAATGATACTTTATGAAATAATCTCTGGTAAAATTCCATATTATGGAATTTTTCCTAATCAAATTATTGCTCTTGTTTCAGGTTGCAGAAAAATTATTCAAGTACCTGAAAATAGTCAAAATATTTTTTTAGATAAATTAGTTCAAAAATGCTTAAAATATAATATTAATGATAGACCAAATTTTAAAGATATTATTAATTATTTAGAAATAGTAAAAAAAAATTTAGATAAGAAAGACTTTATACAAGAAGATATTGAAAAATTTATAAATTAAATTGAAAAATATTAAAATTAATTAATTATTGATATTGTAATATATAAATAATTTAAATTATTAAAGGAATTTTAAAAATTTAATTCTTAAAAAGTTTAAAAAAAGATGAAATCAAAATCAAACAATTCAAAATTAAATAAAGTAAATCATCCATTTTCTCCAATATATACAGGGACAAGTAAAATACTAATTTTAGGTTCAATGCCTTCTCCAGCTTCATTTTCAAATGGTTTTTATTATATGCATTCTTTAAATCGTTTTTGGCCTTTAATGGAAAAATTATTTAATATAAAATTCAAATATAAAAATAAAGAAGGGGAAAAAGCAATTGAAGAAAGGAAAAATTTTTTATTAAAATATGATATTGCACTTTGGGATGTGATAAAATCATGTGAAATTAAAGGAGCAAGTGACTCATCTATTAAAAATGCAATACCTAATGATTTTAGTGATATTTTAAATAATTCTGAAATTTCTAAAATTTTTTGTACTGGGAATACTGCTTTTAAATTATATGACAAATTATGTAGATTTAAAACTGGAATTAAAGGTATTTGTTTACCTTCTACTAGTCCAGCTAATCAAAAAAAATGGCCTATGGATAAATTAGTTTTGGAATATAAAAAATATATTATTCCTGCTTTGAGTGATAAAAAAAATGAAAAAAAAGATGAAGAAAATGAATAAAATTTTTAATTTAAAAATTATTAAAAATTGTTTTTTTTAAAAATATTTTTTTTTAATTTTTTTTTATATATAATTTTAGATTATTATAGGGAAAAAATTAAATTAAATTTAGTTAGTTTTTGTTTAAAATATTATTTTTTTTAAAAATTTAATATTTATTTTTACATTATATATTGATTCATTCTTTGTATACTCTATTTTCTGAAAATCCAAATGCTAAACAATCAACTTCAAAATAAGTTTGAAATATATTTCCTTTTTCATCTTTATTATTTTCAAAATCTTGAAATCCATAAGAAGTAATTACTCCTTTAGGATAAAAATATAACCTAAATCTGTTTGCTCTTTTTGGGTCAAATTCAACTTTATTTCTATTTAATTCTACAATACAATTTAAACATTTAGTTATATTATTTGTAATAAAAAGTTCAGTTTCTGTTAAATGTCTTATACCTTCATTTTTTATTGAAAAAGATAATTTTTGATTATCAAGTAAAAATTTATTTTGTGAGATTATAGAATAATAATCTCCTAAAGTTATAAATAATTTATTATCTGTTAAATTTATGTGTTTAATTTCATTATTTGACATTTCAAAAATATTATTATTTTTTTTGTCAAATAAACTTAAATTTCTTGTCCTTTTTGGATTTTTAACTTTTGAAATATTAATTATATTAAAGGTCAAAAATATACAAGTTATAATAATTGAAATTATTGTAAATAAATTCCTTTTATGAAATTTATTAAAATTGGTTTTTTTTTGAGAAGAAACATGAAATATTGTTTGATCTTTTTCAATATTTAATTTTTTTTTACATTGTTCACATATAAATGCTCTTTCATATTTTAATTGAAATATTATATTTTTTAATTTTTTATTTTCATTAATTAGATTTTCCATTTCTAATTTTTTCCTTTTCCTAGCTCTACGAGCACTTTCAGCATTTCTTTTTAATTTCTCTTTTTTAATATATTCAATATCATCATGATTTTTATTTTCTCTGTTCCTTTTTTTTGATATTTTTTCTTTTAATAAATTTTTAATTTCATTCTCGTTAACATAATAATCATTTTCTTTATTTTTTTCAAATGAATCAAAAAAATCATAAAATATATCTGAATCTTTTGATGAAAATTCTGAATTATACATTTTTTATTTTTAATAAATTTATAAAAATATTCACTAATCTTTTTTAATAATTATTTAATTTAAAACAAAATTATATTATTATTCATATGAATTTATTTTGAAAGAATGAAAATTTTCAACATTTCTTTTTTTTATTTTTAAAAATAAAATAACTATTGAAATAAATAAAAGTAAAATAAAAGTTAATAAAATCCAAATAATAATTTTTAAATTTGAAATTGGATTATTTTCATTTGTAATTTTTAAACCACAAAATTCAAAAATTTTAGTTTCTTTCCAAATATTTTTTTCAATTTTTTGAATAAATTCTTTTAAGTTAAATGTTTTTACTAGTTTATCATTTATTATATAGTCTACTTCATAATTTTCATATAAAGAATTATTTAATTCATTTTTATTTATTTCAAAAAATATATTTGTAGCAAAATTTGTAGTAATTGTATAATTAATTTGAAATATTTCATTCATAAAAATTTCAATTCCACTTATTGTAAATTCATCACCTGAAAACATAATTAATTTTTTATTGTTTATTATTTTATTTTTATTTAAACTGTTCTGAATTTTATTTTTTAATAAAATTAACAATTCATTGAATAAAGGACTAATTTCAATATAATTTAATTCATTTTTTTCATCACCAAAATAATATTTTGTAAATTTTATTATATTTACTTTTTCACAATAAGTTATTAATTTTTCTTTTTGAATTTTATATTTTTCTATATTTGATAAGTCTATTCCATTATTTAAATTAAGTAAAAAATTATCACAAATTTTAATAATATAAATAAAAGAATATTCTCCTTTTTCATTTAGAAATTTATTAAAACCATTTTTAAAATCTAAATTAAATTCATAAACTAAATTTGTAATATTATCATTATTTAAATTATTCTCTCTTATTTGATTTATTTTATAATAACATTTTTCATATTTTTTTTCATAATCAAAATTATAGAAAATATGATAAGGAATTGTATTAGTAAATTCAGGTAAAGGAGAATTTAAAAGGTTTAATCTTTCAATTTCATAATTTAAATATTTAGATATATTAATAGGAGGATTTGATTTTTTTTGTTGATTCTCATTAATTTTTTCTGAAAAAAAATTATTTAAAGGATATAATCCTTGTATTTGGCATTCTACACTTTCAATATTTTCAATATTATTTTTTGATAAAATGTAAATTTCATTTGGATTATAATTTAATGAAAGAAAATTCATTCCATCTATATATTTTCTATAATTTTTATATCCTAAAATATAATGCATTCTTCTTCCTATTGATGTTAATTTTCTTTTATTTAACCATTTTTGATTAAAAATATCTTTTGAATTTTCATCTAAATTATTTGGTGATTTTGCACCATTTTGAAATATTGAAATAACAAAAATTGGAGTTTTTGAATATGATATTTTAATATATGAAAAAAATAATAATAAAAAAATATTCAAATCCATTATTTTTTTTTTTGAATAAGACTTTTAAATTTAATTCTTAAAATTATATAGTAGATTTAATTTATTTTTTTAATTAATAATTTTTTGAAATAATTAATTATAATTTTTAAAAAGAAGTTTTATATGAATATTTATAATACTTTATCATAATTATTTTTCAAAACCCTATAATTAGCAATATCAATTTTAACTTAGAAAATAATTATTTAAAATTTATCTTCATTCTCAAAAAGATATGATAATAATATTTGTTGTTTAATTTTTTGGTGATTTTTTGAATGTTTTGGAGTTAATCTAAAGGTTATATAAAAGAGTTGTTAAAATATTATTAATTTCACAATTAAAGAAGAAATTTTTTTTAGTATTATATTTTAAAATTTGTTTTAATTAAAGGGAAAATGAATTAATTTTAGATAGTGATTTTTAAAAACAAAAAAAGATTTAGGAAAAAAAAAAGAAAAATAATCAAGTAAGCTTTATTACTATTATTTTAATATATTTTAGCTTAATTCAAAATGCACAAAAGTAAATGAAATATCAAATTTTCTAGAAAATATATTGAATTATTTTTTTTAAGTTTTATATTATAAAATTTTTCATTCTATTAAATAGATTTTATTCATTAAATAAAACAGAAGCAGTAGTATATGAATAATAAAGAATTTCAAATTGTTTTAAATAAGTAGAAATTTTCCTTTCACTAATATTAAATTCAATATCCATATCAGTCGAAAGTTTTTTTTTTTCTTTTTTCTTAGATTCATAATTTATTTGTTGATTTTTATAATACTGAATAACTGAAGGAAACCAATTTAAAGAATCGAATAATTCATTAATTTTAAATACTTTTAATAAATAACATATTCCAATAATAAACCCATCATCACTAAAAAATGCTTCACATTCTTCATTTTTTTTTTGTAAATTATCTTTAGAAACAATTAATTTTTCAACAAAAGTAATAGTAATTCCAGGAAATAAAAATGCAAATAACTCAATATCATTTATTTTTTCTTTAGTTAATGCATCACCAAATGCATTAACTAAAATAGATAAATAATTAATATTATTATTATCTCCATTTTCTTTTAAATTATTTACAATTTCACAAAAACTTTTATTTGCTTCATTAAAACAATTTTGAGTATTATTTAGCATATTTTGTGAAAAATTATTATTATTATTATTATTTGCAGGATCATTATTATTTAAATTTAATTCTATTTGAGTTGTCATATTTTTAAAATTATCAATATTTGAACTTGTTATTAAGTTTACATTTTGTGAATTATATTCCATTAAAGCACTTCTTATCATTCTTGATAATGCTACACCATTTCCAATTTGTGTTATTACTTTTATTAATTGTTCTATAAAACCAACTTTATAATCTTCACTTACACTTTTTATTTTTAATCTTGTTTGTTCTGCTTTTTCTAAAGGATAATTATAATTTATTTTTGATTTATTTTCATCCCAAAATTCTTTTTCTTCTTTTAATATTGAATTTATATATTCATCAGAAATAACACCAATTAATTTTTGGATTAATTTACTTATAAATTGAAATGATTTATTAATTATTGAATTAACTATACCAGGACCATGTGTATAAATTGAATTTAAAATTTGATTTATTCCTAAAAAATTTATGTTTACAGAATCTTTTGGAAATTCCATAAAAATTTGATTATTCATATTATGATTATACTTTTTAACAAAGGGAACAAAATTTCTAATAATATCTAAAATATCTTGTCCTTGTTCTAAACTTTGACTTGGTAATAATATTTCATGTAATTTTAAATTATATTTTGATTTTGCTAAATTTCTCATTAGTTGATATGTTTTCCATTCATTAATATTTAATGTTGTCATTTTATAAAATGTTATATTAAAATATTCTTCTACATACCTCTTTACATCAATCATTATATCAAATAATTGAAATTTTTCTATTGTTAAATATACACCATAATTTTTTTTTGATGGATTTGGTGTGTTTAATCCTTTTATAAATATTGCATGTATTTGACTTCTTAAATCAACTTCAATATCTCTTGATATTTTATTTAAAAAATGTTGTTCAAAATTATTTTTTATCATTTTTCTTTGTTTTAAGAACATTTCATTATTATCTAAAAATTTAATATAATTTAAAGGTTTATCCATATCATTAACTGCCATTGCAAAAAATACAATTCTTTGTGGAAAATTATTATAAATGAAATCTAAAGAAATATCAATAATTGAAGGGAAAAAATATAAAAATGAAGTGTCAAAAGCATATTTCATTTCATTTGATAACTCATTTAATAAATCTAATTGTTTTATATTTTGATTTATATATTCATATTCTTTATCAGTTAATACTATTGTTTCATTATTAAACATCATTTCATTACAAAGTTTTAGAACAATTCTTCTTAAATTTGAAGGAGTAGCTTGACAATTGTAATTAAATATTCTTGAAATATCTTTCATAAAATTATAATATTCATTTTTTTTTGTATTATTTAATTTATTTTTTATTATATCTATTTTTGGTTTTACTATTATTTGAATATTACTTAATAAAATCCTATTTTGAATTATTAATCTTTTTGCTAATATAGGAATTATTCTATTAAATTCTGTTTGAATTGCTTTTATTAATTCTAATCCTGTTGTAATATCTTTAATTAAATCTCTTGATAATCCTTTTTCAAGAAGTACATGACTTTCTAAAATATATTTTATTTTTTTCTTTATATAATTTGATAATGATAATCCATTTTCAATTATTTCATATTCAATTTTAAAAATATTCTTAATTTTATCATCTTTTAAATTCGATTCTACAATATTTAATTGTTGATTTGAATATAAAATACTTTCTATTTGATTTATCCATTTTATAACTTCATCTTTTGTTTTTTTTATTATATCATTTAAAAGTTTTGAATTTTCATTTAATAATTTTTCCTTTTTTTTATTTAAGTCTTGTAATTTTGGGTCTAATTTATTTAATTTATATCTGGAAGAATAATTATCATTTAAATATTTATCAATTTCAAAATTTGTATCTCCTATTATTTTAATATATTGAATTCTTCTTAAAAATTTCCACATTTCATTAAATCTAAGTTCAATTTCAGTATTATATTTCTTATCATTTTTTTCAGAATATATTCTAAAAAATAAACCAAATAGAGATATTATTTTAAAAATTTGCATTCTATCATCAAAATATTCATTTTCTTTTAATTTATTATAAATATTTGTTAATTTATATTTTAAAAATGCATTAAAATGTTCAAAAAATATTTTATTATTTTGAATAGGGTCCACACCACTTCCATTTGAAGTAAAATTTCCAACTTTTTTAATAAAATTTTTAATACAAAGTTCAAAACATTTTTTTTCAAAAATAGGGCCATTTATTTTTTTAATTAATCTTTCTAATTTTGTAATTTGTTCTTGATTAATATTATATTGACTCGGATTTTTTTTTGTATTATAAATTAACATTTTATATTTTTTCCAATCATCACTTATAGTAACATTTTGACTTATAATAGTATCAATTGCTAAAAAATAAGAAAAAACCATTGAAATATATTCAAAAGGAGTATATAAATCTATATATTTTAATCCTTTAAAAGTATCTTTTTTTTCATTATAAATTTCAAGAAGTTGATTAATTAAATTAATAACAATACTTAATAATTTTACAATATTATCTTGTATTTGGTTTAAATAAGGTAAAAGTAAACTTATTTTTTTTTCTCCTTCTCCAGGATTAATATTTGTATTTTCATCATTATCATCTTCTACTTTTTCACCATATAAAGATAATATACTTAAACTTTCATATGGAAAAATCTCAATATTATTTAAAGTATTTTTTATCTCATAAATATCTGAACATAAAGCAATTAAAACTTTTGAAATAAAACTATTTCTTATTAATGATATATCAATTATTCCTGGAAAAGTTTCTTCAGTAAATATTTTAAATTTTATTGGTTCTAAAGTTGAACTTTTTACCCATGTTTCTTTATGTTCAAAAATATCATTTTTTTCTAAATTTTTAAAAAAATTATTTGATATTTCTGACATGATGTTAAAATGGTTTTCATTTGATATTATTTTTTCTTTTTCATTTTCTACTTCTATAAAATCTGGTGAATCAAAATCAAATATATCATCATCACTATCCATTTATATTTTGATTATTTTCAATTATTATTTAATTATTTTTGAGATTAAAAAATTTTTATTGTTGAAATATTAAAAAAAATGAAGTATAAAAAAAATACACCTAATTTTATAAGAAGTAAATTATTAAGTTTTATAAATGAAGAAATTTTGGAATATTTTAAAAAAGAACAACAAATAAGATTAAATTCAAAATCAATAATAGATATATATAATAATTATATTCAAAATTGTGAGATTTATCTTCAAAATAAAATTATTAGAAGTAATCATAAAGTTTATGATTATTCATCTAGAAAATTCAAAAGAAATAGTTTAATATTTTTCCCTTTAGAAGATTTAAATGATATTGAAAAAGAAAAAGATTTAAAATATTTACATTTAATTCAAAATAAAAAAGTATTATTTTCTCAAAAAAAATTAAAGACTGTTAATCTTAAAAAATCAAATACTTTAGAATCAACTGATAAAGTATCTTTTAATAAAATGCAAGATTCATTAAAGGAAAATTTATTAAAGTTAAGAAAAATTTCAAATGATATTATTAATACAAAAATAATTTTAGAGAAATATAAACAAATAAATGATAAATCAAAATCACCAGAAGTTGAAAGGAAACATAATACAAGGAAAAAAGTTAAAAATCTAACTTTTAATATTGAAAATGAATTTAAAATAAATTTAAATATTTGTAAAAAATTAGGAAGTGAAAATCTTTTTAATAATGAAAATGAAGATAATTGTGCTTATAGAAATTATAATAATTATTTGAAAAATGTTTGTAGTAATGAAAAAAATGGGAAAAATAATATTAGAAGAAAGAAAAAAAATAATTCTTATTATCATACTGATAACAATTATATAAAGGACTGTTTAATAAACAATATTGAGGTTAATTAATAATTGTTATTAATGTATTCATATAACAAATGATGAGTAATATTATATAAATATAGAATTATAGATTTAAATCTTTGATTAATTTTTTATAATTAATTAAAAAAATAAAGTTATTTTAATTAATTCTTTTAATTTAAAATTAAAAATAATATGAATCGTTTTCCATCAACAGATAATTTAAATTATATAAATTCTTTAGAACCTTTATCAAATTCTTTTTCTCAATCAATACATTCAACATTATTTGATAAAAAAATTAATTCATTATATATTTTTAAAAAGAAAAATATTAATAAAAAAAGAACTATATATTCAAATAAAATTTTAAATATAAAAATTAACAAAATTTTAAGGTCTCAAAAATTAACAAACAAAAGATTAGAATGTATATCAAGTATTTTAATGTCATTATTTTCTAATTCAAATTTATATGATTATAATCATTTTGAAATAAATTATATTTCAAATAAAAAAGATGATTTTTTTAATGATAATAAATCAAAAGAAGAAAATTTATATAATAGTTTTTCTCAAAATTATGAATTAAACACTTCAAGTAATAAATATAAAACTGAAGATTTAAATAATTCATTAAATAAAAATAAAATAGAAGATTTAGAAGTTTCAAATGATAATATTAAATATAATAATTTAACACCTAATCAAGTTAATTATAATAATAAATTTTCAAATATAGAAATAAATCTAAATAAATATAAAATTCTTCCAAATAAATCTCTTAAAAAAAATAATGATGAAGAAGAAAATAAAATTAAGGAAAAAGAAGATATTGAAATTAAAAATCAACAAATTAATGGTAATAAAATAAATTCAAACAATATAAATGAAGATATTAATGAATTATCGAACTTTGATAAAAATAAAGATAATGATAATATAAGTTTAAGTAATTATTCTGAAGAAAAATATGATAATAGAAAAATAAGTTTTAGTCAACAAAGTAATTATAGTGAAAATCATATTTCTAAACCATTAAGTTCAAATATGATTAAAAGTTCACAGGATAGATTTAAAAAGATTAGAGGATTTAATTTTAAAAATAATATAAAAAATAAGAAATCATTTCAACAAAAAGAAATAAAAGAAATTTCAAAAATAATAAATAGACAAAATGAAGATATACAATTAAGTTTAAATAATAAAGAAAATATAAAAAAAAATATAGATTTAAAACAATTTTTTAATAAAAGCATAGACAAAAACGAAGAACAATTTGATATAATAACAAATGAAAAATATAAAGAAAACAAAGAAAATGAATAATAAAATATAAATAATTATAAAAATAAATCATAAAAATAAAATTAAACCTTATTTTATAATATAAAAAAATAAAAAAGTATTGAAAAAAAAAAAAAAATGACTAGTCAAAAATCGAAAAAAATACTATTTGAAGAATATATAAAAAATCATCAACTAGAAAAATTAATAAGTGAATTAACAAATAGTTTAGTTCATTCACTTTCACCAAATCCAATAGTATATATGATAAAATATTTAACAGGATTATTATCAGATGAAGAAAAAACAGAAAATAATATAAATATTCCTCCACCATATCCAGAAGGAGTTCCAATAGTAAAATTTCCTAAATTTAAAAGTAATAATTTATTAAGTAAATATTTAAATAAAGAAAATTGGAATGATTTTAAATATATTAAAACAAGATATAATAATAATATAAATGATTTAACTATTCTTTCTGAAAATAGCCCTAATGATAATATTGGAATTTGTTTAAGTGATGATGATTGTATTAATAGTTTTGATGATTTGTTAAATGATATTATTTGTGAAGTTCATCATATTAAAAAAAATTTAAATAAAGAATTTTATAAAGTTAATACTTATCCAAAATTACAAAGTGATGATTTATATTTTATAAATGGTGTTAAGGAAAATTTAATAAAAGTTTCTTTTGAATTTAATAGAAATGTTGATGGATATACTTTTAATAATATCAATAGAAATAATTATAAATTAAAAGAAGATTTGGAAAAAGAAATTGATTTTTTAATAAAAGAAAATATTATTGATAATAATATTAAAAAAATTGAAAATTTTAGAAATTTTGATAATGAAATTGTGAAAAAAGAATTAAAAATAATTAAAAATTTAGGTTTTGAAAATGATAATTATGTTGATAATGATAGAGCAATTTATGCAAATCCAGACAATTCTCTAATTATATTAATTAATTTTTCAAATCATTTTAAACTAATTATTTCTACTGAAAGTATAGAATCAAAAGAAATTATTAAATCTTTTGATAAAGGAATAGATATTATAAAAAATATTTCTTTTTCTTTTCAATTTTGTGTTTCAAATTATGGATATATTACATCTGAAATTCCTTTATTAGGAGCTGGATTTAAAATTTATTCAATGGTACATTTAAATAATGTTGATAAATGTAAAGAAATTATAGAAAATTCAAAATTTTATGATTATTTTATTAAAGATAATATATTATATTCTAATCAAAATTTCCTTTTGTCTGATATTAATGAAATATATTTTATTATAAAATATTTTTCTAAAATTTTAGGAATTTCAAGACTTGGAAATACTGATATTCAGTTTGATTTAAATAAAATTGATTTTAAAGAAAATAATTCTCCAATTGCTTTAGCTTATAATTCATCTTTTGATAAAATTAAATATAATATTTCATCAAATGGAAGAAATATTAATTCTATACTGTCATATTATATATTAAATGAAAAAGAAAATTATCCAATTTTATATGATAAACAGGAATATTATTTATTTTATCCTTTTATTTCAAAATTAATTTTAAATAGTCAAAATTTTGATACAGATGAATTTAATCATATTTCAAAACCTGAAAATCCAAGAAACATAATTAATTTATCAGAAAATGAAATCAAATCAATAAAAAATATGAATATTATATTAATAAGAAATATTAAAAACTCACCTTTTCCTTGTAATCATCTTTATTCAAATTTAGTAAAAGACTTTGAGAAAAAAATAAAAAATCAAATAGAAGAAATAAATAAAAAAGAACAATTTGCAACTTATTATAATATAAATTCAAATGAAGCTCAAAATATTATAAAAGAAAATAATATTCAATTACAATATGATAAAATAAAAGAAATATTAAATATTGAAGAAATAAATGAATATAGAGGAATATTAAAATTTGAAAAACCAAATATTATTGGTTTAATAAATGATGTAGACCATTTAAAACTAATTTATAATATTAATAATCCAAATATAAATATTTCAAAAGGGATGGCAAATTTAATAAAAATAATAAATGAATTAAGTAAATATATTAGATTTGAATATGATGAAAAATTAGGTTTCTTTACAAGTGAACCAAATTATATAGGAACTGGAATGAAAATAAAGTTTACTTTAACAATTAATAAATTAAATGAAAATAATTTAAATGAATGGGTTAAAGATAAAGGTTATATATGGAAAAAAATTAATGATAATGAAATTGAATTTAAAAATATATTAACTATTGGATTATCTGAAACTGAAATGTTAGCTAATTTACTATTTTATATCCAGAATATTATTAATTTGGATAAATAATTTAGGAATTTTAATTATATTAAATATTATTTATATGAAAAATTATTTTATAAAATATATTTAGATATATAAAAATTATATTTCAAAAATTTCTATTTAATTTTGAATTTTTTATTAAAAGTTATTTTTTTCTTTAAAAAAAATATATTCCAATTTCCCTTTTATTTAATTAAATAAAATTAGTGTTTTTTAATTAATATTCTATAAGTTTTTAATTTAAAAACTCATAGATTATTCATTAAAAAATAATTATTAATTTTATTTAATTAAATATAAATATATAGAGGAAATTGGAATAAATTTTTTTAAATATTTGATTAAAAATAATAATATAAATATAGAAACAAAGTTTAAATTATAACAATTATGAAATAATAATACCCATAAAAATTAAAATTCTTTAAATAAAAATTATATTAATCATATTTATTATCATCTATTCTTCTTTTTCCATATCAACATAAATAAAATTTTCTATAAATAATAAAAAATATTAGTTATATTTTTTATTAATTTTTTAAGATATATTTTTTATAAAATTAAATAAATGGATAAAATTGAAAATCCAAAAATAAAAAATGATAAAAACCCAGAACTCAAAAAAGAAGAATCAAATGAAAACATAACAAAATTTATATATATTTTATTTTTATATACATTTTTTATCTTAGCAGGAATTTACGAAGAAAAAATATATAAAAATACATATTCATATATAAATAATGAAACTGGTGAAACAGTAAAATCTAAATTTCATTCTCCAACAATTGCACTTTTCATAACATCAATTTCATCATTAATTTTTTCATCAATAGGATATACAATTCAAATAAATAAATTAAAAGACAAAACAGTAAATCCATTTACTTTTATTGATAGAATTATTTTAGGTACTTTATATATACTTTCTCAATTAACAGCACAATCATCTTTACAATTTTTAGATTTTATTATTAAAGTTATTGGAAAAAGTTGTAAAAGTGCTTCAATGATGATTGTTAATATTTTATATAGTCTTCCTGGAATTGGTTTTTTATTTAATAAATTATTAAATGTTAAAAATAATAAATCAAAAATTGAAATTACTTTAAATGATATTTTTAAAGTTTCTTTAACAACTGGTTCTGTTTTATTATTTAATTTAAGTGGTAAAAAAAAAAGTGAAGATAATATAAAAAATAATGATCATCTTCCTTTAGGAATTGGATTACTTTTATTTAGTTTAATTTGTGATGCTTTATTAGGAATTAAAGAAAAGATTATAATAAATGATATTCATAATAATGAAAAATTTCAAGGATATGAAAAAGTTGTTAGTTGGGAATATATGAGATTATTTTCTTTTATTTCATTAATTTTCTGTTCTACTTCAATTATAAATGGAATTTTATTTTTAGATTATGCAAAAATATTTAAATTTATTTTTGCTTCTAAAGAATTATTAATTGATTTAATAATGCATAGTTTATTAGCATCTCTTGGTCAAGTTATTATATTTATTTCACTTGAAAAATATGGTCCTTTGACTTTATCTATGATTACAAGTATTAGAAAAGTCTTATCTATTACTTTTTCTATTATTGTATTTGGAAAAAGTATAAGTTTTATTCAAACTATTAGTTTATTAATGGCTATTACTGTTATTTTTATGGAAATTTTTGATAAGCAAAAAAATAAAAAAAAGAAAGATTAAATATATAAATTTTGGTTTGAAATTATTTAATTTTTTAATGTTATTATTATATTCTTATTAAAATATAAAATTAATATTTAAAAAATTAACATTATTTAATTATTTTAAAAAATATATTTTTTATATAATAATATAGACTTTAATTTAATTTATACCTTATCTTAACTGAATAAAAATAAAATTTTTGATATATTCATGTTAAAAATAATATAATTGATACTTGGAAATTAAGTTTAAAAAGTGACATAATTATAAATTACTACAATAAAACTAACAAATTTATAGTAGAAACTATTTTTAATACATTTAAATTATTATAAAATTTATGTCACAATTATTTATATATTTATTATTAAAACCAAAAATCTGGTTAATATAATTTTTTCATTTATATTATTATTATTATAAATAATTATAAATCTAAAAATTCATTTATTAATCATATATATTAAAAATTTGAATTATCATTACCAATTAAACAGAAAAAGATTTATTAAATAAAAGAGTAAAAAATTAATTTTACAACGACCTCAAAGCAAAAAAATTATATTTATTTCCTATTTTCTTTTTATCAAAACATTTATTTTCTTCTCTTTTATTTGAATTATTATATAAACCTAATAAAACATTTTCAATATTTCTCAAAACAATAATATTAATTCCCATAAAATTAAAACTATTAGTAAATGCAATATATGCAATTTCACTTTGTGACATTGTAATAAACATATCATTTAATAAAAAAGATTTTAATTGATTTTCATATATTTGTTTGAAATTTTGATATAAAAATGCATTATTATTACAATAAAATTTGAAAAGTTCTAAATAAATTAAACTGAAATCAACTGATGTTGAATATAAAGTTTTAAAATTTAATTTTTTTAATATTTCAAATTCCATTTTAGTCAAATCTGATTTTTTATAAATTTCATATTGAGGAGTGTTTAAAACTTTTTCTGTAAAAAATGATGTATAATTACAATTTACTTCTTCAATTTTTGTTCCTAAAGAAAGACAAGAAATTGTAATTAGATTTAATGTTTCTTGTGTTAAAGTGAAATTTTTATTTTTTGAAATAAATTGGTCAAAAATTATAACACTTCTATAAAGAGTTTGGATTGAGAAATTTAAATTATCACAAAGAAAAATTAACCAATTAATTAATTGTGGTCTAATTTCATTTAATGAAATTGAATAATTAATTGGTTCTATTATTGAAGGTTCATTTTTTTTATAATTAAAAAAACTTTCTCTGAGTTCGTTGATTAATTTTATTTGATTTTCATAATTTTCAATCATTGACATTTTTATTTGATTTTTTTATATTATAATATCATAAATAATATATAATAAAACAAAAATAATTTTCAATTATTAAAAAAGAAAAAAAATAATTATTTATAGAAATTCTTTAATTCATTTATTTATTATTTTTAAATTACATTTTCTTTAAATAATAAAAATATAAATTAGCCACAATAGGATTTTTTTCATTAACAAAAGTGGTTCTTCTTATTTGAATGCACTTAAATAAATTTTTTTTTTCTAATTCTTCAAAGACATTACTTTTCCAAAATTGTGGATTTTTCGAACTAATAGAAAGAACAATTCCATTATTTTTTAAAACAAAAAACATTTTTTCATAAATATTAAATAAAGAAATAGGAACATCAGGAGTATTTTTTACTGCAATACTATCTAATCCAGCTTTTTCAATAATAATATCAAATTCATTTTTTTCAAACATTTCATTCATTCTATTAAAATCACAAACTAAAAAATTAATTTTAGTATTTTTATATTTTTCTTTCATTTTTTCAATTACAATTGAAGAAAAATCAATAGAAGTTATATTCTTATAACCTAATTCATATAAATCAAAACTCATTGTTGAATTTCCACATCCTAATTCAAGAAATTTACATTTTTTTGGATTTTGAAAATTTTCTTTTAAAATTGTTTCTATTTGAAAATCATTATTTATTTGGGTAAAATTTGTATACCAATCCATTTCTTGTGTGTACCAACTATATCTGTTTTCCCAATATTCTTGACTATGGTATTCCCTACTTTTTTTTTTTAACCATTTATTTATGAAATATATTATTATTACTATTATAATTAGGTAAAATATTATTTTTTGACCAGTAGATGAGAAAAATGACATTTTTATTTTTTTTAAAAATAATTATTTTTTTTTATTGATTAATATTTAAAAAGAAAAAAGAATAATCTTTTTTTTATTAAATATGGTATGCTTTTTATATTAATTTTTTAATAATTCATAAATTTAATATATAATATAAATATTATTTTTTAGAAAATATTTAGATTTACCTTTTTTCAATTTATATTTATAACATATTTTATAATTACTTTCATAATAATTTCAAAAAAAATCTTACATATTTTTCTTTATTTTAAAACAATTTTTTTTAAATATTGTACCCATAATTATCCTCAAAAAAAAAGAATGATAATTCAAATATTATTTACATATTCTAAAAATATTTTTAAGTCTAATAACTTTTTTATAATTTTTCTCAATTCCAATAATGAAAAGAAAAACAATAATAAAAACAATTAAGCATTCAGAAATAATATCAATGATAAGATTGACTAATAATAAATTATCAAATAATTTCATAATATTTTTAGTTCCAATAACAATAACTTGAAAATTAACAATACTTCTCAAAGGTCTAAAAATAAAAAAATTAAAAAGTAAACATTTATATAAATAATCTTTTTCAAGAAATTGAATAATTCCTTTATAATTTTTATAACCAATTGATTTAATACCATCAATAATTAAACCAAATAAATTTTGAAAAACAATTTCAGATTTATGTTCATTCATTGAATTAGTAATACTACAATAATAAGATAAATTACTATAAATTTTTTCTTCAGGATATTTTAAATTTATATTATTTAATCTTTCATCATTTGCTAAATCAAAAAAATCTTTACAATCAATTGATACAAGTTCAGATAAAAAAGGTAAAATATTAGAAACTTTTTTTTGAGTTTGTTCTGATTTAAAAATATCAATAAATTTTTCTTGTATATGAGAATCGATACTTTCAAAATTTTCAATTAAAGAAATTTCTTCCTCAGTTTGATTAAGATATAACATTAATTGGAAATATATTACACCTTTATATGCTGATACTTCTGATGATGATTGATTTTTTATTAGCTTAATTACTAATATTGAATTACTAAATATTTTTATTATTAAAAAATTTTCTATTATAAAAATTCCTAATGTTGCTATTATCAATAATATTAATATTATTTCATATATTGTTTTATATCCACTTTTTTTTAATGTTTTTTTTGTAAATATTGTTTTTTTATGTATTTGTTTGATTAATGATTTATATTTATCTTCTAATTCTTCTTTTTCATTATTTTGTTTTTTCATAAATTCTTTTATTTCTTTTTTATATTTATTATAAATACGATCTAATTTTGATAATATTGATACAGGATTTTCTGAATACATTTGAATTAATTTTTCTAAATTTAATATTTTTAATTCAAAATAACTTTTAAAATCTATTGATTCTTCTCCACTTTTTAATTTAATTCTAATTGAATTTATTATTATTAATAAAATTTTATAAAAATGATTCACATAAAGATAAAGTACTAATATTATTAAAATTTTAATAATAGAAATAATTATTTGATAAACTAATGAAATAAATCTAAAAGAAATTAATTGTTTTTCGTAATAATCATCTAAGAAATATCTTATATTTTTTAATACTTTTTCATAATTATAAAAATTTAACATAAGTTGATAAAATTCAATTTTAGTTTCATCAAATCCAGCTTCAAAATTTAAATTATCAAACACATTATAAAGGTAATTAATAATATAAAAAGTTTCAAAAGTATATTTATTATTATTCGAATTTATTATAATAAAAGAATTAACAACTAATTCCAATGCTTCATTAAATGACACAGTGATATTAATAATTGAAACTGATTTAGTAGAATAATTTGGAACAATTTGTCTAAAAACAAAATTATTATCAAAAATCTTATTTAGTTTCTTATTATTTAATTCACTTACTGAAAATTGTAATTTATATAAACTATTACCAAATGATTTTGCTAATAAATAATTTTCATCTTCTAAAACTTTTGTAAAATTAATTGTATGTTGAGAATTAATTGTATTATATCTTTTTGTATATTCATCCATATAATTTATACAATTTATATTTTCAGGTGTTTCTGCAATACAAATTAAATTTAAAAATGAAGATATTAAATGATATAGTTTTCTATAATATAATCTAAAATCTCCTATTATACTGTAATCTTTATTAAATTTATTTTTTAAATAATTTTGATGAATAAATTCAGTAATTGTTATTATAACTAACAAAAATAAAATAGAAACTTCTATAATTTGCAAAATTTTAAAAAGGCCTTTTATTATAAATAAACTATTATCATCATTATTATATCTTTTTAAAAAATTGTTAGCATATGAATTAACACTTGTTGTAGATTTCATTGAAGCAACACTATTTTCATCTTTTTTATATTTATCAACTAATGATTGTTCTAACATACTACTATCTAAATCTATAAGAGAAGTTTTTTGAATAGAAGAACCATGTTTCCTATTTTTAATATTATATTTATATACATTATATTGATCATTATTTTGTTCAATTGAAAAATCTAAATGTAATAATTCTTCATTTAAATTATTTTCAATTATAAAATTATTTAATGAAATATTATGGGGATTTCCAATTAAAGGATAATGTAATTTTTTATTACCAAATCCTATTATTATATCTTTATGTTTTAATTTTTGTTTTTCTATTGTTATTATTATGTTTTTATTTATTGAATATTGTCCATTAAATACTAATTCATCTGACATTTTATTTTTATAAAGAAGATTTATTTTCAAATTTAATACTTTATAATATATAATTTCATTATCTCTTTCAATAATTATAAATTTCATTTCTGGAATATTATATTGAATGTATTCTACTGTTGATATTGGGTTTTTTGAAAGAAAATCTAATAAAATTTCTTTCATTTTTTCTCTTTGACATTGTTCTAAATTTTTAGGAAAAAGTTCATATAAAGATGAATTTAAATGATGAATTAAATCTTTTCCTACTCTTATTATTTTAATATTAAAATTTACAATTTCTAATAATAGTGTTATATTATTATTATTATGATAGAGAAATGTTATAATTTCATCATATTGATAAAAATTTTCTCTAATTTGAAGATTGGTATTTAAAATGTTATCATTTAATAATTCTTCATAAAAAACAGAACATATGATATAAGAATAAAATGAATTGTTTTTATTATTTAAATTTTTTTTTACAAATAATTTCTTTTTAAAATTATTAGAATCTAAATGATTTAATAAATTAGATAAATTTATAATATCTTCAAATTGAGGAGGTGAATCAGTATATGTATTATTATGTATTATTTTTTTAATTTGATTTAAAGTTTTTTTTGAAATATAAATAAAATCATTCATTAATATTAATTGATCTACTAAAATTTTTTGTTCTTCAATTAGATTTTTATTTTGTTCATTTAACACAATAAAAATAAGTTCAAAATTAAGATTTATATTTTGATCATTATAAAATTTAGAATAATATAAATATAAAATATTCATAAAAATACTTGGATTATTTGATAACATTTTAAATTTTGTTTCAGAATAATTTCTCATAATAAAAAGTAATAAATTAAAATATTTATTATTACCTTTATATATAATTGAAAAATATTCATTATCATTTTCAATATTTTCATTATTATTATTAAGTAATTTATCATCTTTTAATGAAATACATATTTCACATATACTACATTTTTTTCTATGTGCATTAATTGCTTGTTGAAATTTTATTTTATTTTGTAAATCTGAAAAATTAGTAAATAGATAATAAATTGCATTTGAATCATGATGATTTTTTTTAATATAAATTAAGTTAAAAGGATTATATACAATTGTTCCAATTAATGACATAAGAAAGGCATAAAAGATAACATATAAGAAACTAATTGAAAGAATTCTTTTTGTTCCATGAAAATACATAAAAATTAAAGTTATAAAAGTTCCAAAATTAAAAGCCAATTTAATTTTTGATAAAATTATATTATTCATTATATAATAACTCTTACAAATCATAATAGCAATAAAATAACCAGAAGAGACTAAATAAACAAGAAAAGAAAGAACATAAAAAAATTTTGAAATTGTGAAATCATTATTTATACTTAATGAAATGAAAACTTTAATAATTGAATTTGAAATATCAATTAATGAACTTAAATTATCATAAGGTAGTGTAATAAATGTTGGAGAAAAAATATAAAGATGATATATATGAAAATTATATATTGTTATAATTAAATGAACAAAAACAACTAATAATGAGATAAAAAAATAAAATTCCTTTACTTTAAAAATAATTGTTATATAAAAAATGTATAATAATCTAAAATAGAAAATTTCATAGAAATTTATAAAAATAATTGATACTATTCTATTTTGACTTAGAATATAATCATAGAAAAAATAAATTATATCAAATAATAAAATAAAAGAAATTAAACTATAAAAGATAATTTTTTCATCTTTGATATTAATAAGTTTAATCAATTTTAATGGTATACTTATCCTATTTAACTCTGATTTTTTATTATTATATCTATGATATTCATTATTATAAATTTCTAAAAATTGAGTTAGAGTTATGATTGATTCTAATATAAATAAGAATGATTGAATAAAAACTGATTTAATTAAATATTGATTCATTTTACAAAAATAATATGAAAAAGACTTATTAATAGTTTTTTCCATTTTCAAAAATTTCAAAATAATTATTTATAAATACAATAAAAATTGTCTTTTTATTAAGTTTATTAAATGTAAATTTCTTTTTAATTTAATTTTTTTAAATATATTAGAAGAAAAACAATTTTAATTAAAGGTTTATGTTTTTGAAAAATTAAAAAGATAATCAATAATTAAATTTATTTTAAGTTAAAATAATATTAATTTAAATATTTATCAACAATTGTTATTTAATTAAAAAAAATAAAGAAATAAAATATTATAATTAATTATTAAGAATAAATATTATATTTAAACAAAAAATATTTTTTTCATTTTTGTTCTTTTTAATTTTAAAAATGAACTTATATATCAAATAAAATAGAAATGATTTATTATATTTTACATTTCTATATTGCTAAAATAAGGTATAATTTAATATATATCCAAAAAAAGCATAATTAAATTAAATAATAATAAAATTATAATTACTTAAATATTTTGGATTAATAACTTATTTTTAACTTTTCAAAGAAAAGTTTTTAAAAACATATAGTTATTACTTATTTCAAAAAAACTATTTCAAAAATACTAGTCAAATGAGAATTTATAAACAATAAAAATGGTTTAAAACATTTAAAAAAATATAATTATAATAAAAAATAATTTTATAAATAAAAAAAAATAATAATAATTTCATTTAAACTAAAAAAAATTAAATAAAAAAAATAAATCTTAAATCCAAAATAAAAAAAAAAAATATTAAAAATATATATGGAAACATCAGACCAATTAAATATTCCTAGTACAGTAAGTGATCCTCACTACCGTTATAAAATGCCAAAAATCCAAACAGCAATCCAAGGTAGTGGTAATGGTATAAAAACAAAATGGACAAACCTTCCAGAAGTATCAAAAGCTTTAAAAGTACCAACAGAATACCCTTTAAAATTTATAGGTCGTGAACTCGGTTCAAACATAGAAATAAAAGCAAATTCCTATTTAATAAATGGTAATCATCAAATAGATAAAATGCAAGAAATTTTAGATAAATTTATAAAAAAATATGTCTTATGTCCCAAATGTAAATTACCAGAAATTCATGGTAAAATTCAAGTAACAAAAGATAAAAAAGAAATAAAATGTAAATGTCGTTCATGTGGTGCTGTAAGTAAATTAGATTCTACACATGAATTTGCAACTTATATTCAGAGACATCCTCCTCCTTATGATAAGGATAATACTCCAAGTTCTGGTTCAACTGAGAAAGAAGTTAAGAAAACTTTAGATAAAAATACTAGAAAATCTATTAAAGAATGTTGTGAAAAAATTCCTAATGTTATTAATTTAAATAATGATATTAATGATAATTGTAATAATGTTAAAAATTTAATTAATCAATATAATTTTCCTATTGATATTAAATTCTATGTTCTTGCTAATGGTATTTTTGATCAAAATTTATATACTAAAGCTTTTCAAATGAAAATTCCTTTAATTAAATTTTTTATTTTTAATGAAAGTGATAATAAAAATGATGAAGCTTTGTTTTTTTTCTTAGTTGGTTTGGCTGATTTTATTTTTGCTAGAAAAAATGAAAAATGTGGTCAATATATTTCTAGTATTCTTTATTATTTTTATAATAATGATATTTTAAGTGAAGATTTTTGGAAATCTGTTTTGGAAAATAAAGAACAAAATAAATATAAAAGTTTACTTTTTAATCCTGATATTATAAATAAATTTTTGAAATCTGCTGAAGAATTTTCTGAATGGATTAAAAATGGACCTTATGAAGGAGAAGAAGAAAATAAAAATGAAGAAAAGAAAGAAGAGAAAAAAGAAGATGAAGATATTGATATTGATAATATCTAAATTATATTTGTTTTATTTGTTATAAAAAAAATGGAAAAATATGTTTTTTTTAATTAAATTTCAATATTAAATAATTTATAATAATTTTTAATTTTTTTTTTATTTAAGATAGTGATTTAACATTCCTCCTTTTGAACACATGTAATTAAATAATTTTGAATCAAAATGTTTTACTACTTTATCACTTTTTTGTTTATCAATGTAAATTTCTTCAAAATTTGCATATTCATTTAATGAACCTAATGTAATAAATAAAAAACTTATTATCATTTCTAATAAAATTTCAAGAGGAAATTTGTTAAAATCAATTATATTTGATTCATTATAAAATAAATTCTTATCTAAAATGAAAAAATATTATTAATTTAATATAATACTTTTTGATACTAAATAAGCTGTATGAAAAATAATTAAAAATCCAAATGATATTAAAATTTTAGACATATTTATTTTAATATAAATAATTTTTTTTTCAAATAATTGAATAATATTTTTTTATTTCATTTAAAAAAAAAATAAAATTTAAAATTTTATTTATAAAAATATTTATTTTTTATTTGATATTAAAATATTTTTTTATTTCTTTTTATTTTTAATATTTTTTATCATTTTTTCTCTTCTTCTTTTTTTCCTTAATTGTTCTTTTTTTTCTTCTTCTTTCTTTAATTTATTCTGATAATTTTCTTCTCCTTTTTTCAAATTTTTATCTTTAATATTTTTTAAAGTCTGTAATCTTTGTATTAAAGAATAAACATCTTTTTCTTTACTAGTCAAATAATTTTTAATAGGTTTTTTATAAGGTAACCCCAATTTTTTTAAATGAAAAGTTTCATCATTTAAATCTTTAATATTTTTACTTTTAGTTTTAAAAGGTAAATTTTTTTCTAAATTTTTAGAAATAACCAAATCAGGAAAAACTTGTTCTTCTCTTACAATTTCTTTATATTCACTATCAACATTTTGTTTCAATTCAATATTATTATCTTTTCTTAACTGAAACATATTTCTTAATAATTTCCTAGATTTATTATCATAATCAATAATAGGATTATAAAATTGAATTAATTGAACTTGAGTCCATTGTTTTAAAAAAATAACATCACTTTTTTTAATTTTATCTTCAAAAGTTGCTCTAAATCTTCCTTCAGGTTTTAAATTAATTTGTTTTTTTATTATTCCCCTAATTCCACTTACAGTTTGGATTTTTGCTCCAATATATCTAGCAACTTCTAAATTAGAATTAAACATTCCTTTAATAATTGCACTTTTTTTATAAATTTCTTCAGCTTCACCAATTAATTTTATTTTCTTAACTAAATTAAATGATTCATTTACTTCAATTAAATCACCTTTACCACAAATTCTAAAATTTTCTATATTTTTATCATATAAATTATTCTGAAAAGCAATTACTGAAATATTAATTGGCATTAAAGGACCATAACAAATTGCATTAATACTTCCAAATTTAGGAGTATATTTTACTAATCTTAATCTCATATTTTTATCTTCTACACAAAAAGATATTGTTGTTTGAAATCTTCTCCATCCAATACTTAAAATTATTGGGTCATTTGTTTTTAACATTTTTGGATACCATAAATGTTTTATAAATTTTATTTTTAAAAATCCCATTCTTGATTCTTGTTCTTGTAATGAAAGTGATGATATAATTATTGGATGATTTGGAGAAAAGTGATTTATGTATTTTTGTTTTATTTTTTTTATATCTATACGAATGTATGAACCATATTCATATATATTATATTTTGATGGGTCTTTTAAAAAAGGTTTTAATTCATTTTTTATTTGTTCTTCTTTTTGTTCTTGAGTCATTTCTTCATTTGAAGGAATTATTATATCTTTTTTTTCTTCTTCTTCTATTTTTTTATTTTGTTCTTTTTCTCCTTCTTCTTCTTCTTCTTCAATTATATCGAATGCTCCTGTAATAAATCTTTGTTTTGCATTTTTAATTAAGAAATCTAATTCAAAATTATCCTTATTTTCATTATCTTTATAAGTATCTAATATTTCATCACCTGATAAAATATTATCTTCATTTGATAAATCTAATTTATTATTTTCATTATTATTATTATATATTTCATTCATTAATATTTGATCATCATTTTCATTTAAAAAATTAGGTTCATTAACTAAATTAAAATTCTTATTATAAATTTGTTCAATTTTACTATGTTCTTTAATATTATTTTTAAAATTAATATTATCATTTTCAATATTAACACCTCCAATAATTTCCAAATCATCTTCATTAATATTTTTATCAATATCTCCTTTAACATCTTGTAATTGTCTTACCATTTTAACACCTTCATCATTAGCTAAATCTTCATTTTCTTTAACTCCTTTAGTAAAAGTAACATATTTTTCAGGAATATTAATATATCCACTATTTCTATCATATTCTAATGAATTAACATTACAATAAGGGGCATAGAGATTTTTATCTTTTTGTTTAAGAGTTCTTTTCTTTTTACCATTTTTTTCAACTATTTCTATTGGACAAGGGTCATCCATTTTTTTAATATAATCAATATTAAAATCACCTAATCCATTAATGTGAACTGTACTATTTTTATTAAAATGTGCTCCTCTGACATAACCAAAAAAACTTACCATAACATCATCATTATTATTATTAGTAGAATTTTTAGTAAAAGTTATATCATATCTATCACAAATAATATAAGGATGATTAACTCTAAATAAAGGAGTATTTGGATTTGTAACTTTTAAAAAACGTGCCATAGTATGTAATTGCTGTTTTATATATAAATTATTTTTTATACCATATAAATAAAATAGTTTTGATTTATCAGTTGCATCCTTTAAAAATCTTTTTTTTATTTTTTTCTTATATTTACTTAAACTTTTATTTTGTTTATATTCATCCATATGTGTAATAACACCCATAACTGAAGTAAAACCATGATTTTTTAATAAAGAAATAAATTCAAAAGTATCCATTTCAAATCCAATTCTAGCATCTATTAAAGTAATAGCAACATCTGCAATTTTTGCACAATCATCTAAACCATTTATGTCATTTGGACATTTAATTAATGTTATTCTTTGATTTTTTGAATTTCTTATTGTTATTGAACCATTTACTTTTGTTATATTTTGATTTGTGTAATATTTAACTAAAGATTTTATTAATGTTGTTTTTCCACTTCCTTTTCCTCCTTGAATTACTAATATTAAAGGTGGTTTGTCTATTTCAGTTGTGTATTTTATTGTTGTTTTTTTTTCCTTTTTTGAGTCATCTTGAATTATTGGATTATCAAATTCATTTTTATTTTCATAGTATGGGTTTGTTATATTTGATTGTTTATTATTATCCATTTTTTATTTTTGGAATGAATTATTTTTTTGTAAATTATTAAAATACTAAATAAAATTATTTAATTGTTGGATTATGGAAAAAAAATATTTATATCTTATTAAATAAGATTAATATAAATTTTTAAAATTTTTAAAAGATAAAAAACTATAAAAATTATTTGAAAAATATTTTTTTTAAAAAAAAAAATAATTTAAAATATCAATAAAACTTTAAAAATCAAAAATATGAATATATAATAATGATATTATATAAAAGATTAAATTTAACATTAATAATGAATATATATGCTTTAAATATTTTCTATTAATATATAAAAAAGTAATAATTAATATAAATGTCATCTGTTAAAGACAGAATGAAAATGTTTGAAAAAAAACCAGAACAAAATGAAAACATATTAAAAAATGATGAAGAAAATAAAAAAGATACAATTAAAAGAAAAAGCTCTTTAATAGACAGAATAAAAATATTTCAAAATCAACCAGAAAAATCAACAAATGAGAAGAAAGAAGATATAAAAATAATACCAAAAGGTACTTTTGGAAATAAGAAAAATATATTTGAAGGAGGAAACAAAACAAATGAAAATAATAATAATGATAATAATCAAAAAAAAAAAGATATTGATATAATACTAAAAGGTACTTTTGGAAAT
>JAEEGK010003822.1_pt1 | contig 37278 bp, 30 predicted proteins | sample 8958771 | NCBI WGS metagenome assembly JAEEGK01 (sample SAMN16246547, study PRJNA631951) | gut metagenome | biome: gut microbiome; feature: rumen; material: SC-attached | host: Bos | place: Iran: Karaj | collected 2018-10
CGTCGTAACTATCATCATCGTCTTTTCCGTCATAGTCCCACCACATAAAGTGGACTTCGCCGACCGGGCTCAATTCCAAGTAAAGCTGCAACGGGACAACCGGGAATTCCCACTGGTAACCGCCGACAACGCCCAGACGAATGGCAAGGCCGGTCTCTTCCCAGTGATGGCCCTTATCGACATCCCACCAGCCAATACCGCCAGTAGGACCGACATAGAAGCCCATGCGTCCCAGTTCCTTGGGCACGTTCAGGTAGTAGTTCCAGTAGTACCCCACGTAGCCACCCAAGGCATTGTCACCTGTATAGAAGCAGAAATGCAGATAGAAGTCCAACGTAATATCACGACCCAGGCGGTTCTCTATATCAATACCGGCATGTTCGCCCGGATTCCCGGCCTGTAGCCATCCACCGACAGCCCAATTTTTATCTTCGGATCCCGTAGCGGCCAAAGCCATTGCCGCCGTAATCAAAATTGCAACCAAAAGTTTTTTCATTGTTGAAGCTCCTGTCACCTCAATCCATCCCTAATGAAACTATATGTAAAGTAGCAAAAAGCCATGTAAAAAAGCGGTTTACACCCGCTTTTCTACGAAATATGCCCCTTTTTCGGGAAAAAGCAAATTAAAAAAAATTTTAATCGTTTATTTTAACGCGATTCATCTACTGAATTTATGCGAGAAGGGCCAGCCCAGCTATCTAGAAAGGATAAATAACATCTCCAGATGCGGGGTTTGCGGGTAAAAGGCGAACCCCTCCGCATGGTCCAGCTTGAACCCGGCAGTCGCCAATTTCGCGTAGTCGCGAGCCAGTGTCACCGGATCGCACGACACGTAAATCAACCGTTTGACGGAACTCCGCACAATGGCATCCAGCGCCTCCCCCGGCAACCCCGTGCGCGGCGGATCAACAATGAGCGTTGCCGGGATATCCACAACATGGCGGGCAAGCCAATCTTCCGCCGGAGCAGAAACATTCTCGACAGAAGTAGCCGCCGGACCAGTTACAGACAAATTATTTTTAGCGTGTTTTAGGCAGCCCTCGTCGCGTTCAACAGTCGTAACGCGTTTAAACTTGTCTTGCAAAAGAGCGGCAAAAAAACCGACTCCGCTGAACAAGTCTATAAGCCAATCGTTACAGGCATTCCCATTCGACAAACCCTCGTCAACGGCACGGCGCACAGACTTCACCAGTTCTGGCAACAAGCCCAGGTTACTCTGGAAAAACACCGAAGCGTCTGCTTCTATTTTGCGACCTTCGATTTCAACGACACTCACGGCATTCTTTTGAAATTCTTCGCGAGACATGCCACGATAAAAGTAGCTCACCTCGCCTTTACCGTTGTCGAACACGTTCAGCGAAACTTCGTCGGGCTGTGCAAAGCGCCCAGGGCGCGGCAACACACCCGATGCAAAAAGTTTCCGGGCGGGTCCCTGCAAAAATTCGTTCAAAGCAGGAGTCAGCACAGGGCAATTTTCAAAAGGAATCAAGGCATTGCTTTCTTGTTCGCGGAAGGCAAAACCGCTACAGCCCCCGTCACGAACAAACTGTGGGACCACACGAGCTCGGTTGCGGTAGCCCCACGAATTCCCAGTATGGATAACGAAATTCTCCGGCAGTTCGGCATGAGCAAGGCGCCTGAAATTTTCGCGTTCCACCTGTTCCATATATTTGGCTTGCTTGGAACTCTCCAGATGCTGCAAGCTGCAACCGCCACACTTGCCGTAAAGCGGGCACTTCGGCACCACGCGATCGGGACTCGGTTCAACGACGCTTACAACACGCCCCCGTGTAAAGTCCTTTTTCTGGAATGTCAGTTCAACTTCGCACAGTTCCCCCGGCAAGGCTCCCTGTACAAAACATACCCGGCCATCCGGCAAGCGGGCCATGCCATTACCCCCCTGCACCATCTTTATAATACGCAACTGCACTGGGGCCAAAGAAGGGCGCGACAAAGCGCACATCCCTTTTTTGCGGGAAAAATTCTTTTTTTGCGAAATCATTTTTTTTGGGGGAAAACTGGACATACGACAAAATAATAGCAATTTGTCATTTCACGATGTTTTATGATATATTAAAAGAACAAGACGCCTCAAAAAAAGAGAAAAACACAATAAAAGAGCTCAATAGGCCTACGATTCTAATAGGAATTTGCTATATTTATGCATGTATTAGAATATTTGCATAAACCAAGGCTGGTAGTCCGGCCTCTCACATAAGAGTTTAGAACCCGCGAGGTGATATGAAAATCGTCGATATCCTGAAGCAAGACAAGATGAGTCTTTCGTTCGAAGTGTTCCCACCCAAGAAGGAAACGAGCTTCGAAAGCGTGAAAGCCGCCACCGAATCCATTGCAGCCCTTGGCCCCGCCTTCATGAGCGTCACCTACGGCGCGGGCGGCGGCGTGAGCCACTACACTCTCGACATCGCAAAGAACCTCAAGCAGAAATTCGGCATCCCGATGCTTGCGCACCTCACCTGCGTTTCGAGCAGCAAGGATACCGTGCACCAGCGCATCGAAGAAATGAAGGCCGCGGGCATCAAGAACGTGATGGCGCTGCGCGGCGACCTCACCCCGGAACTCATCGAGAAGGGCCGTGGCAACTGCGACTACCACTACGCCGTGGAACTCATCCGCGAACTCAAGGAAAGCGATTCCGACTTCTGCATCGGTGCGGCCTGCTACCCCGAAAAGCACCCCGAAAGTGCAAACCAGGCCGAAGACATCAAGCACCTCAAGGAGAAGGTCGACGCAGGTGCCGACTTCCTCACCACGCAGATGGTGTTCGACAACAACCTGTTCTTCAGCTTTCTCTACAAACTGCGCGACGCGGGCGTGAACTGCCCCGTGCTCCCCGGCATCATGCCCATCACGAACGCAAACCAGGTGGAACGCGCCATCAAGCTTTCCGGCTCCTTCATGCCGCAGCGCTTCAAGTCACTCGTCGACAAGTTCGGCAGCGACCCCGACGCAATGAAACAGGCGGGCATCATCTACGCAACCGACCAGATTATTGACCTGTACGCCAACGGCATTACGAACGTGCACGTTTACTCGATGAACAAGCCCGACGTGGCAGAAGGCATTCTCCGGAATGTTTCCGCCATTCTCGGAAAGAATTTTTCCGCATAACGCTCAAACAGAAAGAATCCGGGACTAATCCCACTAGGCAAACAAGATGACGCTACGCGAAGCTTTCGAAAGTAAAATGATGCTGCTGGACGGCGGCATGGGTTCCGTTATCCAGACCTACGGCATCAAGGGAGCGAACAACGACATGCTCTCCATCGAGAAGCCGGAAATCATCCTGGACATCCAGCGCCGCTATGTGGATGCAGGCGTGGACTGCCTCACCACAAATACTTTCTCGAGCCAGCGCGTAAGCCAACACGAATACCACCAGGAGCACCGAATCGCCGAGATGAACCGCGCCGCCGTGAAAATCGCGAAGCAGGCCGCCGAAGAAGGGTTCAAGAAGTACGGCCGCCAGGTGTACATCCTGGGCGACGTGGGTCCCACGAGCAAGATGCTCTCCATGAGCGAAGACGTGAACGACCCCGCGAGCCGCAGCATTACTTTTGACGAATTGGAAGATGCCTACCTGGAACAGATCCAGGTGCTGGTGGAAGAAGGCGTCGATGCGATTCTGATTGAAACGATTTTTGATACGCTGAACGCGAAGGCCGCTGCCAGCGCATTCACCAAGGTGATGGAATACCGCGCAGCTAAAGCCGGCGACAAAGCCGCCGACCTCAAGCCTATCGAAGTCATGTTCTCCATGACGGTGAGCGACGCCTCGGGCCGCACGCTTTCGGGCCAGACGGTCGAAGCATTCGCCGTGAGCGTGATGCACACGCACCCGCTTTCCATCGGATTGAACTGCGGCCTCGGTGCCGACGGCATGGTGCCGTACCTGCGCCGCATGGGCAAGGTCGCTCCCTGCTACATTTCTTGTCACCCGAATGCGGGGCTACCGAACCAGTTCGGCGGTTACGACGACACGCCCGAAGACATGGTGCGCCTCATGGGCGTGTACCTGGACGACAAGCTCGTGAACATGATTGGCGGTTGCTGCGGTACGACTCCGGAGCACATCGCCGCGATGCGCAAGATGCTCGACGCCCTTCCGGCCGATTACGAACGTCGCAAGCCTGCGCCCAAGTACGCCACGAGCCCGCTGCTCCGCCTCGCCGGTCTGGAGCCGCTGTTCAAGGAACAGGTGCGCCCGAGTAATGGTGCCGACAGTTGCAACGCCGAAGACTTTGTGAAGGTCGGTGAACGCTGCAACGTGGCAGGCTCCAAGAAGTTCCTGCGACTCATCAACGAAAAGAATTACGAAGAAGCGCTCGACATCGCCCGCAAGCAAGTGGAAGACGGTGCCGACGTGATCGACGTGAACATGGACGACGGCCTCTTGGACGCTACCGCCGAAATGCAGACCTTCCTGAACCTGCTCGCTTCGGACCCGGCCATCAGCCGCGTGCCGATTATGGTGGACTCTTCCCGCTTCGAAGTCATTGAAGCGGGCCTCAAGTGCGCCCAGGGCAAGTGCATCGTGAACTCCATCTCACTCAAGATGGGCGAACAGGCGTTTATCGAACATGCGCTCACTATCAAGCGCCTCGGTGGTGCCGTCATCGTGATGCTCTTCGACGAAGAAGGCCAGGCCACCAACTACGAGCGCCGCGTGCAGATTGCCGCCCGCGCTTACGACATCATGGTGAAGAAGCTCGGCTTCGATCCTTCCGACATCATTTACGACCCGAACGTTTTGACGGTCGCTACCGGCATGGCCGAACACAACGCCTACGCCATCGACTTTATCCGCGCCGTCCGCTGGATTATGGACAACCTGCCCGGCGTGCGCATCTCGGGCGGGCTTTCGAACCTTTCCTTCGCCTTCCGCGGCAACAACTACCTGCGCGAAGCGATGCACACTACCTTCTTGCATTACGCGATTCCAAACGGCATGGGCATGGCCATTATGAACCCGAGCGCGATTATCGAATACAAGACGATTCCGCTCGAACTCCGCATGGCCATTACCGAAGTCATTTACAACACGGAACCGGATGCCAGCGAAGCGCTCATCGAAATTGCAAGCCGCATGACCGCGGCAGCCGCAGCCGCCAAGGAAGCAGGCACCAAGTACGACCCGAAGGCGATTTTCGCCATGAGCACAGGCGCAAGCAGCTCTTCTGACGACAGCGCCAACGCCGCCGCAGACGCCAAGCCCACGACACCCGAAGAACGCCTGCAAGAAGCTTTGCTCAAGGGAACCTCCACGACGCTTCAGCCCGACCTGATGGAACTCATCAACCGCGGCGATAGCCCGGTGGGAATTATTTCTGGCCCGCTCATGGACGGTATGAACGAAGTCGGCCGCCGCTTCGGCGAAGGCAAGATGTTCTTGCCACAGGTGGTGAAGACTGCACGTACCATGAAGAAGGCCGTGGAAATTTTGCAGCCTTACATCGAAGCGGGCAAGGATGCCAACGCATCGAGCCGCGGCAAGATCGTGATTGCGACCGTGAAGGGCGACGTGCACGATATCGGCAAAAACATCGTCTCCGTGATTATGGCCTGTAACGGCTACGAAATGGTGGACCTCGGCGTGATGGTTCCCGAAGATGTCATCGTGAAAGCGGTCATCGAAAACAAAGCCGACATCTTGAGCCTCTCCGGACTGATTACGCCCTCGCTCGAAGAAATGTGTACCGTCGCAAAGGCCATGCAGGACGCTGGCCAGCGCATTCCGATTATCGTCGGCGGCGCAACGACTTCGCCCACGCATACAGCCGTAAAGATTGCCCCGTGCTACGACGGCCCCGTATTCCACGTGCGCGACGCCGCGAGCAACCCGGGCCTCGTGCAAAAGCTCTTGGACCCCGCGACAAGCGAACAGACCATCCAGGAAAACCGCGAAGAACAGCAGCGCATTCGCGACAAGCAAAACGGCATCCAGACCGAAGCCGCAAGCGCCATGGCCGCAGCCGAAAAGACGCCCGAAGAACGCCGCTACCTTTGCGACTGGACCAAGTACCAGCCTGTCGAGCCTCCGTTCATGGGCGAAAGCAAGCTCCCGCCGATTCCGCTCGAAAAAGTCATCCCGCTTATCAGCTGGGAATACTTCTTCTTCACTTGGAAAATCAAGCCCGAAGAGGAAGAAGCCAAGAAGCTCAAGGCCGATGCCGAAGCGCTCATCAAGTCGCTCACAAAACCCGAATATGCGCTGCGTGCCGTGCAGGCGTTCTACCCTGCAGCCGGTACGGAAAATTCCATCAAGTTCAACACGGGCCGTACCGGCACCGACGTGGACCTTGTCGAAGTCGCCACGGCACGCCAGCAGAATCCCGAAGGCACCTGCCTCGCCCTCTGCGACTACGTTGCGCCAGCAAATGCGAACACCGCAAGCGTCTTCGCCGCTCCCGCCGGTAAGGACGTATTCCGCGACATCGTGGGCGCCTTCGCCGTCACCGTAAGCGACGCCTTCGTCAAGCGCCTCGAAAAACTCAAGGCCGAACAGGGCGGCAGCGACTACGACGTGCTCCTGATGCAGACCGTCGCCGACCGTCTCGCCGAAGCAGGCGCCGAATACCTGAGCCAGGAACTTGCGCACAACAACGGCTGGAAGGGCATCCGCCCGGCCGTCGGCTACCCCGTGCTCCCGAACATCAAGGAAATCTTCAACGTCGCGAAGCTCATCGACTTTGCAAGCGTAGGCATCAGCCTCACCGAAAACGGCGCCATGTACCCGCAAGCTTCCGTGAGCGGTCTCTACATCAGCCATCCCGATGTGGACTACTTCCACGTGAAGGTGTAAGGGTAAACTGCGGCTAGTCATAGCCGCTATTGAATCGTCGCTACAATCAGCCCCTTCTGATGGTGGGTACGCTCGCAAGCAGTTTCTTGGTGTACTCATGCTGCGGGTTCGTGAGGACAATATCGGCGTCACCGCGTTCCACGACCTTCCCAAAATACATGACCAAGACTTCGTCGCTCAGTGCACGCACCACCTGCATATCGTGACTGATGAACAAGATGCTCAAGCCGAGGTCGTTGCGCAAGTCGTCCAGCAAATGCAATATCTGCGCCTGCACCGACACGTCCAGTGCGCTTGTGACTTCGTCGCAAAGTAACACTTTCGGTTCAACCATCAAGCTACGGGCAATGCAAAGTCTCTGGCGTTGCCCGCCAGAAAACTCATGCGGGAACTTGTCGAGTGCCCCATCCGGAATAGACACGCGGTCCAGGAGTCGCCTTGCACGGCCTCGAGCCTCATCAAACGACACGCCCCTCGCCACAAGCGGAGCCGTCAAAATTTCTACCACAGTCTGTCTCGGGTTCAAACTGCTGAAGGGGTCCTGGAACACCATCTGGACCAAATCACAAACACGCTTGTCCCCAGAAAATTTTCCGTCGACAACCGGAGCACCGAACAATTTATAGTCAACAAACACCGCCGGAACCAGCCCGACAAGTGATTTTACAAGCGTAGACTTTCCACAGCCAGATTCACCCACAATACTCAGGATTTTCCCTTGCGGGAGAACAAAAGAAACATTGTCCACTGCCGTAAAGTAATCCCTGACCTTACCCAGCACACCTCCACGGACCGGGAACCGGACAGTAAGTCCGTTCACCTCGATAGCGGGAACGACCTGTCCCTGCGACAACATTCCTTCACTACTCATCCGCTTCACCGTCCAGGCTCGCCAAGGCCTCCTGCACGTTTTTCTCGGTCGCAAGCAAAATCTGACGACACTTACGCAGCAGTTCCGTAGCCTCTTGCACCTGCCCGGCCAATTCGTCTATTTCCATTTCAGAATTGTCGATTTTTGATAAAATCTCCTCGAGACGGGCCATTGCGTTTTTATATTCAAAATTTTCGGTACTCATATTTAAGAATATAGTTACATTTGTACATGATGGTATTCAAGAAAATCCACATATCGAGCATTCTCTCGTCCCTAGCGGCGCTATTTGCTGGCCTAGCCCTTTCGGCATGTTTTGACATTCCGAGCACGCCCGACGAGAGCCAAAAGGTACAAAACGTTTCCATCTACGTAAAGCAAGAAGGGGAAATCGATTCTACCCTGCTAAAAATTCATCCACAAAATTCTGCGAAAATTTACGCGGTTGTCCACCCCGACCAATATTCCGAAAATTTGAGTTTTAAGTGGTATCGGGAATCCGAGGAAGATGGCGATATCCTCCTCGGAAGCAAAACAAAATACCTTGTCAATAAAAAGCCTGCCCAAGAATCTATACCAAATAAGTTAATCGTAACCGATACCGAAGGCAACTCCCTTGTAACGAATTTTGAAATCATTATAAACACCCCTCCCCAAATAGACTCCATTGTCAGCCCGCAACCATCCGACACGCTCTATGGAAACAGCAACACGTCATTTTTGTTTGAATGGGTATCCCACGACAATGACAACGAATATTACACACACACGGTCCTGATAGACGGCACATCCTATGTCGTAGGAGAATTCAGCAGCATTCGCCAATCTGGTTTCGATAAAGGCGAGCATACATTCCAAGTCGTTGTGACCGACAACTACGGGGATAACGACTCTTCTGCAGTCATCACATTCTACGTGGCCAAAAAGAGGGACTAATGACAAAATCGTTCCGACTACTCGCTCTGGTCATTTTCACAATCGTTTTATCGGTCTTCTTGAATGCATGTACCGACTCGGACAATTTCATCTTTGACGAAGACAACACCAGTTCCATAGCTGTCAGCGCATTCATGGCCAGGTCCTTTGATTCTACCGCGACAAAGGTCAAGTCCGACACCATTATTCACGGAGATTCCATACTGTTCATTGCGAACGTTTCGCCATCGAAATCCATCCGAACCCGCGAAAGTTTCTGGCTGATGGACGGCAAATTTTACGCATCCGAATTCAACGTCCACGACGCCATTGGCATGCCAGGAAGCCACGAAATCGTTTTTGTCTTGGTAACCATCTTCGGGGACACCCTGACCGACACGCTGCACTTGTGGGTTTCCTCGCCACCGATTTTGGACAACAAGAATTTCCTTCCCGCCGACGAATCACAAAACATTCCGCCCCAAGAGGGTGTCCAGTTTGCGTGGAACGCCTACGACATTGATTCCATTTGCACATTGCACTACCATTTCGTACTGACAAACCTCCTGGATGAGCAACAAAGCGAACCTGACCTAGTCGACACGATTATCAGCACGCCCTATTTCAACATGAATCGCGAGCTCAAGCCGTTATCGCAATACCGTTGGACAGTCCAAGCGTTCAACGAATACAACGTAGCATCGACGGTCTCTATCACCAGCACATTCGCAACGAGCGGAATCCAAGACGAGGGGGCGATAGCCGGTGCAATAAAAATGTCCAACGAGAACCAGTACGCAACAATCAACCTGATTGTCCTCGACACCAACAATAATCCGTTGAACATCAAAGATTCGATTGAAAAAAATCCGACAACAGGTAAATTCGAGATCAAACCTCTTACTCCGGGGAAATACAAAATTACGGCTCATTGCAAATCAAAACCGGATTATGTCGCCGACACAATCCTCGCTAAAGTCAATGCAGGTCAAATCACTTCCATTGGAGTATTGCACATGACCGACAATACTCCACCGACAATAAAGACTCTATCAGGGAAAGACACGCTCGACTTCGCCGACTCATTACAGTTCATCATTACAGACGGAAGCGCAGAGAACATCATTTCCAACGCAATTACCTACATCGGCAACCGCAAAGTCACTCAATTTTCTTCCGAAGGAAAAATACTGTCGATACCCACTTTCGAAACGGACCGTTCATGGATTCCGCAGTTTGTTACCATCATAGCCACCGATGGGAGTGGGAATACCACCACGAAATCGTTTGCTATACGGCCTAGCATATTCTGGTTTGATACAAACAACGACACAACTATTTCCAGGCAATCGCAAATTACCATTTCCATCCACGACCACAACCCGTTCAGCTTTGTTCCCAACTATTTCAGAATAAACCCGAATGGCGATGTGAAAGGGACAATAACCCTAGACGCCAACGGGAAGACTTCAATCAAACACGTCTTGGATGGCGAAGCTTTCTTTAGGAATGAACAGGAAGTTGTCACGACCGTATTCTACACAAATGGAATCAGCCAATCCAGATCCTGGACAATCAAGATTAACGAACCGCCCTTCATGAGTTACGAAGACAACTGCGTCTCCCCCTGTAATATGTTCACATCCCCCAATGTTGTTTTTAAATGGAAAAAAGCCAACGACCCTGAAAACGACGCCTTGTTGCACCGGCTCAACATCGTCCTCGGTTCCGATACAATTAGCGACACGACTCAATTCTTCTACAGATCCGACTTCGTCAAATCAACGCTCCTTCGAGTAAAAGACATTCCAGAGGGCCCGCTATTTTGGTGGGTCGAAGCAAAGGACCCCTATGGAGGAATTTCCCCCGTCTGGGAAACCAAAGCCCAGGCCATCGTCCTGTCCGAAGAAGACTATGAAAAGCTTCAGAATGGCGAGCAAAACGGCAATTTATCCTTGGAGCAAAACGAATGACAAGACGACTTTATCAGATTTTTGCTGCCGCATGTACAACGCTATGTGCTCTGACTCTTTCCTCCTGCGGAGACGACATCCATTTGTCCCACTTGTCTAGAGATGAAGTTGAGTTTTCAGAATCACAAACAAACAACTTTGAGCAGTCCATCCATATCGTTCCCGAAGGCGTTATCGGCGCCGCACACGTATTCTACCCCTCAAGCAACGAGGTCTTCCTCGACACAAACGAGCCGGTCCGAATTCAAGCCGTTTTTCACCTAAACGGAGAAGTCCTTGATGCCGATATCGCAGCGACCTACTACCAAAGCCTAGTCTGGAAATTAGACGGAAAGAAAATCAACATTGCCAATTTCCGACAAACATTCTACAAACCCGGCGAATACGAGTGTATTTTACAAACCATAGACACCTTTGGAGATACCTTAAGGGACACGACAAAAATTTTCGTTAATACACCTTCGGGCATATCGTTAATAAGCCCTCGGAACGGATACAATCTAGTGGATCCGTTCTCCGATAAAGAAATTGTACTTAAATGGATGACAACGGGAATCGACCCCTGGGAAACAGCCATTTGCGAAGTTTACGGTTCAAGTATAGAAGAAGATGTTTGGAAAACACCGATGGCGACTGTCGCTTGTGACGACAACGTCAGTTTCCAAGGCCCGATTGTCCGCAACAACGAAATGCTCAAAAAACTCGGCATAGACCTCTCGAACAATTCCATCTCGTACTACTGGGGCATCGTCATGAGTATATGGAACAACGAAGGGCTCCAGTCCATAGACACATCCAATATATTCCACTTCTCCACAACCCTTGTCGATACGGATTCCTCCATTCTCAACATTCCCATCCAATACAAGTCGTACCACAACGCTCTTTCTCCAGACACAAGAATTACCATCGTCAATATCAAGGGTGATACACTGAATCAATTTTTCAGCTCTAGCGAAAAAACGACCGAAACCATAAAGCTTGAGCCGCAAACCGGCGTCACGGTGTACACGGAAGAAGCCTATTTCAGCGAATACAAGGCCAAGCACTTCACAATAGATATTCCCGAACATGTTCTAATCTATGCCGACACGGTGTATCTAGAAGACAAAACACCACCAACTATATGGCCACTGAAAAACGAATACCCGAAGGATTCTCCCATTTCATTCTCCCTACTGGACAAGGGGAGTGGAGTAGCCCTATCAAAAATAGACATTCATTTTGACGAGCCAACAAATATTGTTTATACCTATACAGAACCGCAACTGGACATCATCATGCCCATCCAAAAGCCTATGCGAGTTTACATCCGGGTTGCCGACAACGCAGGGAACCAGAGCGCACCTGTTTACTGGAACGTAACTCCTGAAAACGATGTACAAGTTCTCTCCGGCCCCTATATCAGCAAGGAGGAATTAGAATGACTCTACGTTTTCTAGTGTTCCTTGCCGCTGTTCTATACGGTATTTCCATTGCCAGTCCTGTTCAAGATTCCACACAAGCGCAAGCCAAGGATTCTACAGCGACAATCAAGACATCTCAACCACAACGTTACCTGCACGTAGCGACAAATCCGACGATGTCGGATATCTATGTCAACAAGCTCCATACCGATTTTTCTTCGAAGCCGAACTACGTAAGCCCCGGATTCATCAAGGTCCCGCAAGGTGACACGACCGTACGGGTTACCCTGTTCCAAGCCGGATACAGGGACACAACCATCAACATCTCGCTTTCCGAAAAAGACACATCCTACTTAATTGTCGCGCTGCGACAGAGCTATGACACAGAACTTATCGATGCCCAGAATAAATTGTTGGCACAAAGGAAACGTAAATTGCTAGGTCACAAGCTTATTTGGGCTTCGTTGGTTCCGTTCGCGGCAAGCGCCGTTTCTGCCATCGTCACCCATAAGTACATCCAAGACGCAAAAGACGACCACAAGGCCATCGAAAACAGCCGTATTCGAAAAGGCGACAGCTACCAAGACAAAAAAGATAGTTTTGCAGACAACCGAGACAAGGCAAAAAGAGCCAAGGTTATCGGCGGTACAACCCTCGGTGTGGGTATTGTTGTTTTGTCCGCAGGGCTCATCCTTTCTTTCTAGGAGAATGCTATGAAAAAGTTTTTCTACATCCCGCTCCTAATTTTGACGACAGCACTCCATGCCGCCGATTCCAAGGGAATCGAGGCGCAGGTGGAGCTTATTTCCGGAACAACGCAAAAAGCGCAGTTTCTAGGAATCGAGAAAGACACAGTCAATCTCGGAGGCTACATCAAGGACAAGTTCACCATCGTACGCATTCCCAAAAGCCAGTTCAAGAGTATTGTCGACAAACAAGGCAACGACCTGTTGAGCCCAGTCAAAGGGGACTCTAGCGCAGCTGCCGCGAGCGACAGCAGCACGGGAACCAGTGCAGACAGCATCTCCACAGCCAACACCGAAGTTGCGGACTCGTCAGGAAACACCTCTACAGACTCCACCGCTCCCGCTCCAACAGCAGTTTACACAAAGGTATTCGCTGGCTACGAAGCCGAAGGAATCGAACCGCACAAAGCCGCCTTGTTAACATCGTTGACCGCCGAGTTACTTAAAGAATCCGACACAAGTTTTGTCTTCGCCGACAGCAAGCAAATCGAAGACTGTAGCGACAACGCCTGCATCCAGGACAAGTATTCCAAACTCGGCACAAAAGAAATTCTCTTTGGAAAAATTTCTCAAGGCAAATCGGCCGATTCCCTGGAGTTGCAATTAAAACGAGTCCAGTTCGAAGACTCGCTACCGACTATAAGTATTGCAAAGGCAACGATTTCGGCAACAAATGTGCTCTCCGATGCCGTTGTTTCAGACAAGATAAAGAACTTCGTCCAAGAATCGCAAGGGATCAAGGTCAAGCAAGCGAACAAGAAAAGCTACATCCACGTGGAAACCGACCCCGAAGGAGCCATGCTCTCGAAATCCGAAAAGGACGCGCTCTGCAAGACCCCATGCACATTCGTAACGCTCGATACCGGAAAAATCGTCTTGAACGCCTACTGGAAGGTAGAACACCTTTGGGGTGCCCAGGCCACAGTACGTCCCATTCCCGGCGACACAGTCAAAATTTCACTCAAGCTGAAAAGGATATCACCGGAAATACGCATCATGACGCAACCTTCCGGAGCCGAAATCTACACAAGCAGCGAGGAAATTACAAAGCGCAGCAGGCCCATTGCGCATACACCGAATAAATTCACTTATACCGACCCCGGTTTAGTCAATCTTCGACTTCGCAGGGAAGGCTACCGCGACAGCCTCGTCAGTTTCTATCTCGCACCCGTCCCTGAAACGACCCTCAACATCGAGCTCCAGGAAATCAAGGACTTCAACGAGCTACAGGCCCAGAAAGACTGGATTCGCAGTCGCAAAATTTACCACCTCGGGCAGACCCTTATGGGGAGTGCGATAGCCCCCGTTGTCATAGGGGCTTTGTTCCTCTACCTCGGCCAGCGCGATTACAGCGAAGCAAACGACCTGAAGGACGAGTTGAAAATGCCAACCGACCCGAACGGAGCCAATTTTCAGAAGAAAAAAGAGAAAAACCACGATCTGGCCGAGTCCGGAGACCACAAAACCATCGCTGGAGTGTCCTTTATAGGAGCGGGAATCGTCCTATTTGGAATAGGATTATACCTCACTTTCTAGCAAAAACGCATTTTCGCCCCAAAAAAAGACATTTTTTTTGTAAAGAACATTCCCGCATCCCCTTGGAAAAACTAGATTTAGAGCAATGCGTAGATTAATTGTATTCCTATTGTTGATTTACTCGGCAGCAAGCTTTGCCGCCGACTTTGAGCGTTCCAACTGGCGCCAGCAGTTCTACCTGCAAGCCGAGCCCGCCTTCCTCGTATTCGAAGACAAGGATCCCGAGCTGCTCAACAAACCCATTGACAAAGATGTCTTTACATTCCCGCTATCCGTGGGTTACTTGTGGAGCCCCCTGATTACCCCATTTGCCAAGGCAGACATTCCGTTCACTATCTGGCTCGGCTTGGAAGTCAACAGCATCCAGTTCGGCACCATCGACAAGGAACCGGCTTATACCTATACCGACAACGGCGACAAGAAGAAAGGGCCCAAGCAAGACCGCGAGCTCAGCTTCCTCACCTACGCACCGTCTCTCCTTGCCGGTTTCAGCTTTAATATCGCCGGAGACTTCGACATCAGGATGCTCGGCGGCTACGGCATGCATTTCTTCTCCTTCTACGATGAATACCTGGACAACACGAACCAGAACACGGAATATCTCCCCACGGCATTCGTGTCGGGCGCACTCGAATACAGGATTACCGAAGTTTTCAAGGACGTCGACCTGAAAATCGGCATCAATGTACGCAAGGAATTCCTCCCTTACGAGAACATCAAGGCGACGGACAAGACATCCCGGTCCAACGACGACGTGAGCATCCCGTCTGGTTTTTCGGGCATCACGATGGACAAGATTTCTTACAAGTGGCCTGTACGCGTCGGCTTGGAACTGTCCCTGGACTTCGGCCGCGAGAGCAGGCGCGACCGTCGCATGCGCTATGCATTGCACGATCGTGACGACATCCTCCGCAAGAACAGCGAAGTCAAGGACACGCTCAGTGATTGGGACTGCATGGCCATCGAACGCGACTACCGCTTCTTCCTCGACGAAGACGGCGAACTGCCCGACATGAGCGAAGCCTACACCAGGACTCAGTTCTCGGACGTGCTCGAAAGCTTCCTCGCCTTCTGCCATCCGGCAGACCTCGCAACCAAGGAAAAACTCTACGCAGCTTTGGATACAGGCAAGGTCGAACTGAAGCACTACCAGGTGAAGCAGGAAGATTCCCGTTTCGACCAGGTCATGGCCTCCAACGATCCTGAAATGCTCCAGATGTTCCTCGAGTACTATCCGGATTCTCCGCGTCGTGCCGAAATCGAACACAAGCTCATGGTCCTCTCCGAGTACCACAAGTTCCGCGAAATCCAGGCACAGAACACTTTCAAGGCCTACCTCGGTTACTTGAACGACAATCCTGATGGAGCCTTCCGCGAAGAAGCCGAAGCAGGCATCTTTGAACTGGTCAGGGAAGGCAACCGCCTCAAGGACTACGAAATCTACCTGAAGCGCTTCCCCAACGGTAGGTACGTCGAAGAAGCCAAGCAGGCCATCCAGGGCGCCAACACCGAAAGCCCCTCGATGATTGAGGTGCAGACGGAACAGCAATACATCGAGGAAGCTCCGGCAGAAGAAGAACACGAAAAGCCGGCAGCACAGAAGAAGGGCAAGAAGTCCAAGTCCAAACCCAAGCCCAAGAAAAAAGGCAAGAAGAAATAAACCTTTATAACCCATTATAACGCCGCCAATCTGACGGCGTTCTTTATACACACAACATACAGAGCCATGAAATCATTTAAAATCATCGTTCCCGTATTAATCCTTGCCGGCATCGCATTTGCCGGAGAAACGGAAAAAGCCAACATCTACACGCAGATTATCGACTGGTACAACAGCAACCTGAACTACTGGACCATCGCGCTTTTGATGACCATCGAGAGTTCGTTCATCCCGTTCCCGTCCGAGCTGGTAATACCTCCAGCAGCATACCAGGCCATGCAGCCCGGTTCGAACCTGAACATCGCGCTCATCGTCCTTGCAGGCAGCATCGGGGCGCTCATCGGGGCCTACATCAACTATTTCCTTGCAAAGGTTTTCGGCCGTCCGATTGTGTACAAATTCGCCGACAGCCGTCTAGGGCACTTCTTGCTCATCGACGTTACAAAAGTAAAGAAGGCAGAGGACTATTTCCGCAAGCACGGATCCATTTCCACATTCATCGGCAGGCTCATCACGGTTATACGCCAGTTGATATCCATTCCGGCAGGCCTTGCCAAGATGAAACTTTTTCCATTTACTTTGTACACATTCCTCGGAGCCACCATCTGGAACTGCGTTCTCGCATTCCTAGGCTACCTCGCCCATGGGCAGAAAGACCTCATCGAAAAGTACAACTCCGAACTCGCCATTGCGCTGCTCGCCGCAGGAGCACTCTTCATCGGGTACATGGTGTGGAATGCGGTGAAGAAGAGGTGAGGGCGCTTCGCTTCGAGCGATGAGGTCGCTTCGCTTTGAGGTCGGCGCGTTGCGCCTTTGAGGAAGTAGGAAGTAGGAAGTGGTTAGTGGTTAGTGATTAGGGTCTAGGGGCTAGGGGCTAGGGTCTAGGGAGAAATATCACGGCTTCGCCGTCTTATATTGACGCACAAAGTGCGTGATTCTTTTCACTAGCCTCCCACCTAAAGGTGGCCATGCCCACATAAGTGCTAAAGCACTAAGTGGTCAAAGGTATTCTCTAGTCTCTAGCCTCTTTTTAGTTAGTGGTTGGTGGTTAGGGAAAACTTGTCATTGCGAAGGGCAAAGCCCTGAAGCAATCTCCATCAGAGAATCTAGAGGCAGGAACCTCGAGCCTCGAGCCCCGAGCCTAAAAATTACAATTCTTGACGCAGCGGTTGTTCTGGAACTCCGCTTCCATTGTCATCACGCCTTTCTGGTAGCGCCGGTAAATGCCGTTGCGGATTCCCCGTTCAAAAGTCATCTCTTCTTTCAAGGCACCCAGTTCATCGAACACCTGGGCCCTGCCATGGATTTGCCCTTTCTCGTAGGGAATCCTGCGGACGAGGACACCCTTTTCGTTCCATTCCTCGCTTGTTCCGTCAAGGATTCCTGCCTTGTAGGATTCGCGGAGCGCACGCACGCCATTCTCGTGGAATGAAATGGAAAAGCCTTCTTCTATGCCGTTCCTGTAGCCAATAGTTTTCCAGACTTTGCCGTTCTCGTAATAACTACGGAAAACACCGTCCAGTTTGCCCGCCACGTAAGGCGCCTCAATGGCCACATTGCCATTCGGGTGATAAGTCACCGAAACACCGTCGCGAACTTCCGTACCGTGCAACACATAATAAACGCGGGAGACGGAACCATTGTCAAACTTGGATACAATCGTATCGTGAGTTGGCTCGACCGGCTTTGCGCTGCCGGCATCAGCCGCACTGCCCACCGCAGTTGCTGCGGGTGCAGCAAGAACAGGAACGCTTGCGACGCCCCAAACAACCAGCATGAAAAGAAGTTTTTTCATCGGCGCAAAATCTAGCTATTTTTCGCACCGTTTTTTTTATTCAAGAAACGGAGCCAACAAAGATGTAACTATTTTTGCACCATATTGTATCATGTGTGAACCTATGCGCATTACCTTTCTAAATCCTCCGTTCCATCCGATGTTCAGCCGCGAGTCTCGCAGCCCGTGCGTGACCAAGTCCTCTACCCTTTACTGGCCCATGTTCCTGAGCTATGCCGCAGGCACCGTCGAAGCCGACGGGAACGACATCCAGCTCATCGACAGCCCCGCCATGGAGCTCAACCTTCCACATACCCTGGAAGGCATCAAGATATTTGACCCCGCCCTCGTCGTGTGCAGTACGAGTACCCCTAGCATTCTGAACGACCTCAAGGTAGTCCACGCAATTAAAGAAGCTCTTCCGAACGTGAAGATTGCCATCATGGGAACGCACGCCACAGCCGAGCCGCTTGAATCCATGGAAATGGAACCAAGCCTCGATTTCGTGATTATCGGCGAAGCGGACTACACCGCAAGGAACCTTGTGCGCTACCTGCGCGGCGATATCAAAGACATTTCAAGCATAGCGGGTCTTGCCTTCCGCAAAGAAGACGGAACCGTAGATTTTCAACCCGAAGGCCCGAAAATCGAGAATCTCGATGAATTGCCTTGGGTATCGAAGGTCTACCGTAAACACCTTTACAACTGCTACAAGAAGTATTTCTACGGCGCAAACCTCAACCCGCTGATTGTGATTTTGAGTGGCCGCGGTTGTCCAAACCGCTGTAGCTACTGCGTGATTCCGCAAACGCTGAACGGCCACAAGTTCCGCCGCCGTTCACCGAAAGACGTGGTGGATGAACTGCAGTATATCAAGGACAACTTCGAGGATTTAGGCGAAGTGTTCTTCGAAGACGATACGTTCACCGCAAGCCACGAACATGTGCGCGAAATCTGCAACCTGATTTTGGAACGTGGCCTCAAGATTACATGGAGTTGCAACGCCCGGGCCGATGTACCGCTCGACCTCCTCAAACTCATGAAGAAGGCCGGTGGCCGCGAAATGTGCGTAGGCTTCGAAAGCGCCTCCCCCGAAGTTCTCGAAAACATCCATAAAGGCGTAAAAAATACCGACAAGGCCATCGAGTTTACGAAGAACGCCCGCAAGGCAGGCCTACTGGTGCATGGCTGCTTCATGGTCGGCAACCCGGGTGACACGCCGGAAACGCTCCGCATGACGCTCGACTACGCCAAGAAGTTGAACCCCAACACGGCGCAGTTCTACCCCATCATGGCTTACCCCGGCACCGAGGCATACAAGGAAGCACTCGAAAGCGGCGCATTACAAACAAAAGATTATAACCAGTGGCTCGACAAGGACGGTTTCCACCGCACCACGATCCAGCGCGGAGAACTCACCAGCCAAGCGCTTGTGGACTTCTGCGACAAGGCTCGCCGTGAATTCTACCTGCGTCCAAGCTACATTCTGCGTCAAGGCATCATGGCCATCAAGAACCCGCGCGAACGCTATCGCGTATTCCGTGGATTCGGGACCCTCGTGAAGCACTTGTTCCGCAAGCACGGGCAACTCGCCCCTGTGGCAAGACAGGCGCCGACAATCAAGGAATAACTTCATAAAGCAATAGGAAAGCGACAATGCACCTTCCGGTAAAAAAAATCTGCATCCTGGGAATCTTGCCCCTCGCATTGGCGTTGTGGAACTGCACTGCCGAAGGAGATACAGTCACAGTCGGCGAAGATGAACTCAGCGACGTCTATATAGTCGACGAATCCGTCTTTTATGAAGACGACGAAGACGATGGAGAAGACGAGGAAGAAGAAGCCGAAGAAGTCGAAAGTTCCAGCAGTACAAAGAGCTCTAAGGAGAAATCCAGTTCTTCCAAGAAGTCTTCGCCAAAATCAAGCTCCAGCAAAAAGGTTTCCAGTTCCAGCCAGGAAGACAATTCCGATTCTGACTCCGAAGAAGACGAGAAATCAAGTTCCAGTTCAAAGAAAGTCTACATGCCCGGCTTGGAGGCAAACGATTCTTCTTCCAGTTCCGAGGAAGAATCCTCATCTAGCGAAGAGGAGGAATCCAGTTCAAGCCTTTCGGAATCCGACAATTCCGCTTTCGAATCCATGGATAAAATCGGTAGCAAGGAAAAGAAAGAAATAACGGGCCTCATAAAGAATAAAGATTCAAGCATTCAAAAGAATGAATCCACCTCCCTCGACTTAGGCAACCTGGACTTTGACGCAAATGAATACCTCTGCAAAGCCACAGACGGGAACTGGTACAAAATTACCGAAAATACAATAGATAGCATAACGGAATCGATTTTCGGTAGGCCGTTAAAGATTACAAAAGAATACCCGTATGACTTCGTAAATGTTTGCGAAGAAATCTACATACGGTCAGAATAGGCGAAATTTCCAAAAAATCGGCATTTTTGACAACAACCCCAAAATTTGGGGCTGTTCATTATTTTGTAACTTTTTTATTACTTTTATTGAACTTTTTCCAAAAATATTCTAAGTTGGAACAAAAGGAGATCCATTCATGAGGAACCCCATTAAAAAAGTCTGCGTATTTGGAGTATTCACACTTGTAACTTCGTTTTGGAGTTGCACAACAGATTCCGATGTCGTTACAGTCGGGGACGATGAACACAGCGGAATACAGCTCCTCGATGAATCCGCTTTAGACGAAGAAACCCCCGTCAATGAAGACGACGCCAAGATTTCGAGCTCTTCCAAGGAAAAAAGTTCTTCTTCCAAAAAATCGGAAAAAGGGACCAGTTCCTCCAGCAAAAAGAAAGCGACTTCTAGCTCCTCCAAAAAAGTTTCTGCGGAATCCTCCTCCGAAAAGAGCAGCGATACAACAACCGTAAGCTCTAGCTCCAGCAAAAAGAATTCCAGTTCCAGCAAGAAAAATAGTGGCGTGTCCAGTTCTAGCAAGAAAGCCGACGGAAGGTCTAGTTCCAACACAACGAAACCCCATATCCCCGGCATGGAAGACAATACGCATAACACGCCGCCCAAAGACGATTCCTCCAGCAGCAAAGAAGACATCATTGCGCCCACCACTCCCGAGAGTTCCAGCAGCGTAATAGAATATTCCCAGGATACGACAACAGTCGTTTCCGACAAAGATAAAGATGAAAAGATGGAACAGCTCGACCCCGATGAGCAAAAGGAAATCGAAGAGCTCATCGAAAATGGCGACTCCACTGTTACCGAAATTGAGAATCCAGATAAGATCGACACGGACGACCTTGATTTCGACAACAACGAATACTACTGCAAGACTCCGGACGGTTCTTGGTACAGGTTAAAAGAAAACAAGGCCAAGACGTTCTGGAAACTCGTGTGGGATCTCGCCGTGTACGTTTTCACAGGTCATCACTGGTATGACTTCACCAACGTCTGCGACGAAATGTACATGAGGCCGAAAAACCACTAGAAAAGGCGAAAAAAAAGCCTTTAACGAGCAACAAACAACTGCTATATTTACGGAACTTTTTTAACAGGAGCTAAATATGAAGTCCCTCAGTCATCTCATCGGTGTTTGCGCCATCCTCATGCTGGCCATCGCCTTCACCAACTGTACAACCGATTCTGAAGTCACACAGGTCTCAGAAAACGAACTGGAAAGCGAAGACATCAGCAGTTCCAGCAGCGCTGAAAAGGTCGAAAAGGTCACGACAAAGGCTAAGTCCAGCTCCTCCAAGAAGGAAGTAGTCAAGTCTAGCGACTCCAAGAAGAGTTCCGCCAGCAAGGAGGACTCGAAGAAGGACAGTTCCAAGAGCAAGTCTTCCTCGTCTGTCAAGAAGGATTCCGACAAGGTTAGCAGTTCTTCCAAGAAGGAAGAGGCCAAGTCTAGTTCCAGCGCAAAGAAAATTCACGTGCCCGGCATGGAAGATACACAACAGCAGCCCCCCAAGGAAGTCGTCAAGCCAGACAGCACCAAGACTCCGAAAGACACAAGTGCCGCCAAGGACACCATAAAGACGGACACGACAACGGTCGTTTCCGAAGAAGATAAAGATGAAAAGATGGAACAGCTCGACCCCGATGAGCAAAAGGAAATCGAAGAGCTCATCGAAAATGGCGACTCCACTGTCACCGAAATTGAAAATCCGGATAAAGTCAACACGGATGACCTCGATTTCGACAACAACGAATACTACTGCAAAGCCCCGGACGGCTCCTGGTACAGGCTGAAAGAAAACAAAGCCAAGACGTTCTGGAAACTCCTGTGGGATATCACCGTGTACATTTTCACGGGTCACCACTGGTACGACTTCACCAACGTCTGCGACGAAATGTACATGAGACCGAAAAGCCGCTAAAAGTGGGCAATGAAAATATTTTAACGAATCAATTTGTAGAAATATTTGTTATATAAAGGGAAACTAAAGGTTTCCCTTTATTTTTTTAACACCAGCAGCACTCAAGATAGGCAAGAACATGACCAGCGAAATAAACAGCGGGAAAATCGAAAAAGATCCGAGCCTGACAACACCGGAAAACGTGACACGCGGCTGGAAAGCGATATTTTGGATCAAGACAATCATCGCCGTCATCATCGTGGATTCCATCCTGTTCGAAATCGCGGGCAACATCCTCTATAAAGAGGTCGAAGCCCTGAGCAATGGAGCCCCACCGTCATTCCAACTCCTTCTGTATGGTTGCGCCTCAATCGTCATCGTCCTGATATCCTGCATTCCCTTCTGCATCGCATTTCTAAAGTTCTGTCGATGGCTGAGCTACGCAGAAAGGGCCCAACGTCGTTTTACCAAGACCAATTTTTCACCCCTCGGAGTTGTCTTTTTCAATTTCATTCCGATAATCGGACTATTAATCAACTACTTCATATTCAAAGACCTGCTCCAGCGACAAACAACAACCTTCATCCATCGCAAACTGGAAGCACGCCCCATCCCCTATAGTGCTCTAAGGGCAACCCTCATCATCAGTATTCTGGAAATCATCAATCTATTCGTCAGCAACATTTTCACAATAAGGTTCTTGAATATACTTCTGATTATCATCCTCGCATCAGGCTATATCAGGATCATGAGTGACATCATCATGAACGAGCAGAGGCTACATTCTCTGCTCATCGAAGACCTCCTAAACAGCAAAGTCGACGAAATCATGACCGAAAAGTTCTCATCAAAAAAGACCTAGAATTCTAGGCCTTTTTTATTATCGTAATTTATGACAGGCAATTACTTCGCGACTTTCGCGAAAGCCTTGCCCAGTTTTTCAAGGGCCTCATCACACTCCGCGGCGCTCACGTTAAGCGGTGGCAAGAGACGCAGCACGTTACCCTTGGCGCTCAAAACCATGAGTTTTTCTTCGCGGGCGGCAGAGATGATGTTGCCCACCGGCATTGCTTCGTCGAGGGCTACACCAAGAATCAGGCCTTCGCCGCGAATTTCCTTGGCGAAGCTGTACTTTTCGGTAAGAGCCTTGAGGCCAGCCTTAATCTGGGCGGAACGTTCAGCCACATTCTGGAGCAAGCCCGGAATCTGCTTCACGACAGCGAGACCCGCAGCGCAAGCAATCGGGTTACCACCGAAAGTCGTGCCATGATCACCGGCCTTGAGCTGGTCGGCAATGTGCTGGCGCAGGAGAACGGCACCGAGCGGGAGACCGCCACCGATACCCTTGGCAAGCGTTACGAGGTCCGGATTCAAGCCGTACTTTTCAAAACCGAGGAAGGTTCCGAGCCTGCCCACACCCGCCTGCACTTCGTCGACAATCACGAGGCAGCCGCATTCCTTCTGCAAGCTGTTGATGGTCTCGACCATTTCCTTCGAAAGCGTCATCACGCCACCTTCGGCAGCGAGGCTTTCGAGCATGATTGCGCAAGTGTCCTTGTTGACTTCTTTCTTGAGGGCTTCGCAGTCGTTCCAAGTGACATGCACGAAGTCACCCGGCATGGAGCCGAAACCTTCACGGATGGCCGGCTGACCCGTTGCAGAAAGAGCAGCGAAAGTACGGCCGTGGAAACTGTTCACGAACGTGACAATCTTCTGCCTATTCTTTTCGCCCTTCCGATCGAAGTACTTACGTGCGAACTTGATAGCACCTTCGTTGGCTTCGGTACCCGAGTTGCAGAAGAAGGCCTTGTCGAACTTGGTGATTTCGAGGAGGGCCTTGCCCAGTTCAATCTGCGGGTAGTTCGGGTAAAGGTTGCTGATGTGGTTGAAGTGGCTCATCTGATCCACCACAGCATCCTTGATGGCCTGGTTCTGGTGACCAAGCGCATTCACGGCGATACCCGCCACGAAATCCAGGTACTTGTTGCCCTGATTGTCAAAGAGGTAAGAGCCTTCGCCCTTCACGAAGTTGATGTCTGCCTTGCCGTAGAGCGGCGCGATAATTTGTTTGTCCTGTTCCAACAGGTTAGCGCAAGATTGTGCCATAGTTTAAATCTCCATTAATTTGTTTGCCAAAGTGTTCCGCGTCCTTCCAACCCACGATGTGGATGCTCTTGAGTCCTCGTCGGATCGACTTGAAACTCTCGCGGACTTTGGGAATCATACCGCCGGAGATGACGCCAGCCTCGATAAGCTTTTCGGCGTCCGCTTCGCTCAGTTCGGGAATTACATTCTTGTTCTCGTCCATCACGCCCGGCACGTCGCTCACCAGCACGAACTGGTCGGCTTCGAGTGCCACAGCCAGTTCGCTTGCGGCGGTATCGGCGTTCACGTTCCAGCTTTGGCCCTCGCCAATGGAAATCGGGCTGACTACCGGAGTCCAACCGGCAGCCCAGAGGTCTGCGACAATCTTCGGGTTCACCTGCTTGATTTCGCCCACCAGGCCAAGGTCCACCTTGCCCTGCTTCTTGACGACTTGGAACAGGTTGCCGTCCACGCCGGAAATACCGATGGCGTTGCAGTTGTTGTTCAGCAACATGCGCACGAGCTTCTTGTTCACGTGGCCCGAGAGGGTCATCTCGACCATTTTCATAATGCCCGGTGTCGTGACTCGCAGCCCGTCGATGAATGTCGGTTGTTCCTTGAGCAAGGCGATATTCTCGTTGATATCCTTGCCACCGCCGTGAACCACGGCCACCTGACAGCCACTGCCGGGGAGTGCAGAAACTGCCGACACAAAATCAGCGAGCTTGGCTTCGTCGATTGCCAGGCTGCCACCAATTTTTACAACCACTTTTTTCATCGCGGGTGTTGACCTCTCGTGTTTTCGTCTTTTTAGACGGTTAAAGAATTTAGGTGCAAATTTAGAAAAGTAGACCATAGGAAGTAGGAAGGCGACAGGAAAAAACTTCTATTATCCCTTTTTGAATGTTTTTTGTAGTTTTTCAGCTTTTCCATTTTTAATAGTTCAAGATTTTGTTATATTGCGTATATAAATTCAACCAAGACACAAAGAGGTATATATGGCTATCACGAAAGTTTGGCTCGACGAATCCAGCGACGAATGCGTCTCCTGCGGCGCCTGCGAAGCAACTTGCGACGCAGTGTTCAGCGTTCCGGAAAAGATGCAGGTGAAGGAAGGCGTCGATTTCTCCGCTTACGAAAGCGAAATCAAGGACGCTGCTGACAGCTGCCCGGCCGGCGTGATCAAGTACGAATAATTTAAAACGTCCGTACAACGAACAAAACCCCGAGGTTAGATAACCTCGGGGTTCGTTTTTTAGAATGATTTTTCGAACTTAGCTTATCGCTAGAACGCAAGCGCTAAAGCTAGGCCACCCTGTTGGGTCGGAACCACCTGGAGTTGCAGAGCCATGTCGTAGCCCACTTCCAAGTTGTAAATCCGGATAGACGAATCAAAATACTTTCCAGCGACGTAGTAGAGCAAAACACCTACGCCAGCAATGCCCACACCCGCCAAAGTAAGCGGCATGCCAATATCCTCGCCCATAACCCAGGAAACAACGCCATAACCCATAGCAAAACCACCCACACCACCGAGCACCATTCCCGGATAGTAGAAGACTCTGGATGTGCGGAATTCACTGGCCGACCTTGAATTGGCATTCAGTTCTTCGATGATAACATCTTCACCAACCTTGTTTTCGCCAAGGAACCAATCTTTTCCTTTACGCGAAATTTTGCCTTTGAAATCACCCGAAGGAGCCTTTGCGACTTCACCCTCGGAAGCCTCATCGGATGCAGATTCCTCGTCAGATGCCACCGATTCTTCGCTAGACGATGCATCGTCGATAGACTCATCCTGCTCAAGTGCAGTTTCATCACCGGACGGGAGTGCCTCGTCGGCATCCTCCTGGGCAAACGCCAATGCAGCAGACATCATCAGCGAGAGAAAAAAGACATAAATGGACGAACGCATAAAGCCTCCTATGTGTTTATCCCACGGCACCCAAGATAAAAATACCCCCCAACAAACGATAGTGCGGTAATTTTTGTGTAAAATTGTATTGACGAAAAAGATTTTTTAACACAAAAAATCGCCCCGGCGGGGCGATCTTTGTGAACTAACCTTTACTTGGTAAGGCGCTACTTAGCTTTCTTCATAATTTGTTTAAGCATGGAGTTGAGCTTGCCGACTTGGACAGGAGCGGCAGGCTTTTTCGGAGCAAAGCCCGGACGTTCCTTACCCGCAATCTTGTTCTTGAGGTCGGCGAGCGTAGCGTGGCCCTGGATGCCGCCCTGCGGGCGTGCATTGCCGCGACCATTGTCGCGGCCGCGGCCACCGAAGTTGCCGCGGGGACCGCCAACTCGCTGGCCGCGAGGGCCACTGGCACCCGCACCGGCAACGCCGTCGGTCTGTTCCTGCTTCATGGAGAGGCTGATACGCTTCTGGTTCGCATCCACAGCGACCACGCGCACCTTCACCACGTCGCCCACGGTCAGGACTTCCTTCGCGTCGGTCACGTACTTGTCGCTAATCTCGGAAATGTGAACGAGACCGTCCTGGTGAACGCCGATATCCACGAACGCACCGAAGTTAGCGACGTTCGTGACAACGCCTTCCATCCAGCTACCCGTCACGAGATCGTTGATGGTCTTGATGCGGTCATCGAACTTCGCATAACGGAATTCCTTACGCGGGTCACGGCTCGGTTTCTGGAGTTCCTTCAAGATATCTTCCAAGGTAGCCTTACCCACTTCGTCGGAGAGGAACTCGTCAATCTTGATGGCCTTCACGGCTTCGGCATTGCCGACCATGTCCTTCACGGGAACGCCGACCTTTTCGGCCATCTGTTCCACGAGGGCGTAGTTTTCAGGGTGCACGGCAGAATCGTCGAGCGGGTTTTCTGCACCGGGGATGCGCATGAAGCCGGCGGCCTGTTCGAACGCCTTCGGGCCAAAGCCCTTCACGTTCTTGAGAGCTTCGCGGCTTGCAAAGGCGCCGTTCTCTTCGCGGTACTTCACAATCGCTTCGGAGAGCGTGTTGCTGAGGCCCGCCACATGCGAGAGGAGCGGAGCGGAAGCGCTGTTCACGTCGACACCGACCATGTTCACGCAGCTTTCCACCACTTCGTCGAGGCGCTTCTTGAGTTCGCGCTGGTTCACGTCGTGCTGGTACTGACCCACACCGATAGACTGCGGGTCGACCTTCACGAGTTCAGCAAGCGGGTCCTGCAAACGGCGACCGATGGAAATAGCGCCACGAGTCGTCACGTCTTCCTTCGGGAATTCCTGGATGGCAATCATGCTGGCGCTGTACACCGAAGCACCGGCTTCGGAAACGATGACGCGCGGCGGCACCTTGCCCTTGAACTTGAGAGCCATCTCGCCACAGAAGGCATCGGTCTCGCGGCTTGCGGTACCGTTGCCGATAGCAATCAAATCAATCTTGTACTTGTCGATAAGCTGCATCAGGTAGACAGCCGCGCCAGCCTTGTCGTTGTGCGGTTCATGCGGCTTGATGATGCCGTGGTCCAGGAACTTGCCGTTCTCATCGAGCACGGCCACCTTGCAACCCGTACGGAAACCCGGATCGAGAGCGAGCACAGCCTTGTGGCCGGCAGGGGCAGCGAGCAAAACGTCCTGCAGATTCTTGGAGAACACCTTGAAAGCTTCTTCTTCGGCGGCGTCCTTCAACAGGAGGCGCACTTCGCTTTCCATGCTCGGCTGCAACAGGCGGTCCCAAGCGTCCTGGCACATTTCTTCGAGATACGGCTTCCAGACAGATTCACCCTTGATGACCTGGTTCTTGAGGTAACCCACCATTTCTTCGGTCGGCACCTCGATAGAGAGGCGCAGCACCTTCTCCTTTTCGCCACGACGGAGCGCCAGCATGCGGTGGCTCGGAATCTTGCCGACCGGTTCGCTGAAGTCGTAGTAGTCCTTGAACTTGGTGTCTTGCTTTTCGAAATCCTTCTTGACCTTGGAAACCATGACGCCCGTCTTTTCCACCTTGTTGCGGAGGTACTGGCGGAATTCGGTATTGTCGGCCACTTCTTCGGCGAGGATGTCGCAGGCTCCCTTGAGGGCGGCCTTCGGATCGGCGAGGCCCTTTTCTTCGGAGAGGTAGATGCGGGCGATTTCTTCGGCAGTGTTGCCCGTATTTTCCTGGGCCCACATCAGGCGGGCCAGCGGTTCAAGACCGAGTTCCTTCGCAATCGTTGCGCGGGTGCGCTTCTTGGGCTTGTACGGAGCGTAAATGTCTTCGAGCAGGGTCTTGTCTTTGCAGTTTTCAATCTGGGCCTTGAGTTCGGGCGTGAGCTTGCCCTGTTCCTCGATACTCTTGAGAATCGTGTCCTTGCGATCCGAGAGTTCCTGGAGGTAGTCGCGACGGTGGCTGATGTCGCGGAGTTCAATTTCGTTAAGAGTTCCCGTCTGGTCCTTGCGGTAACGGGCGATAAAGGGGATTGTGCCCCCCTGGTCCATGAGTTCGAGCGCCTTGGCGACGCGCCACACTTCGAGGTTAAGTTCTTCGGCGATAACTGCAGAAAAATCCATTTGATAATCCTACTTGTAGAATTTTAGGGTCATGAATGCCCTGGGTTGACACAGCGGCACGGCTTTCACCGTACGCACCCCCATTCGGGAGTAAGCGGAATATAGCAAAAGAAAAGTGTCAATTTTTGGACATAACAGGGCTGTTTGGAAAAAAATTTAAGGAGAAAACGCGAAATTTTAGCCTAATTCGTTGAGTATCAAGGAGATAGGCACGAGGCACGAGAATAGAGACTAGAGATAAGAGGCTACCTTTGACCACTTAGTGCTTTAGCACTTATGTGGGCATGGCCACCTTTAGGTGGGAGACTAGTGAAAAGAATCACGCACTTTGTGCGTTAATATAAGACGGCGAAGCCGTGATATTTCACCCTAGCCCCTAGATCCTAATCCCTAACCACTATCTACCTCATACCTCAAAGCGACCGAAGGGAGCGACCTCATACCTCAAAGCGCAGCAACCTCAAAGGCACGAAGTGCCGACCTCATAGCTCACTCATACCTCTCCGGCGCTTTACTCATAAACCTTCGATGCGTAAATCCGTACCAAAGCGTCGGGTTTTCAGCAATGCGCTCCCCAAGCCAGTCGTTGAACGAATCCATCACAGATTCCCTCCTAATTTCGACGGCATGGAGAACCTTCGTCACCTTCTCCCGTTCCTCCATCCAACAAACGAACACAGGCGTTTCGGGGCGGTACTTCAGCAAAAATTCCGGGAGCGGATTGTTGCAAACAGGTTTTCCCAAAAAAATTCCGTCGGTCGCACTCGGGATGCGACTATCCTGGTCGGCGAGCAAACAAAATAATTTGCCCTCATCCAGCAATCGCAAAAACTCGCGAGGAGTACGGGCATCGACCGAATAACGGTAACCATCTACCGCGCGAATGCGGCCTTCCAGAATGCGATTGAGCCACGCCGGTTTCACGGGGATATAGCTCGCCTTGAGCGGGATTCCCAAGCAGCAGAGCCACGGACCGATTGCCTCGTAGTTGCCGTAATGCGCCGTAAGGAAAATTCCGCCATCACGCATCTTTTCGAGGACATCTGCCGAGCCTTCTGCAATATCAAAATTCCAACCAGCAACACGGCAGGGATATGCCGAAAGTGCCGCAGGCAGACGTTTGAAAAAGCCGAAGCAAAAAAGCAGTTCGCCCACATGGCGCACAAGATGGCACAAAAGTTCGCAGTAAAACGCTTTGGGGTTCTGGAGCTGTTGGCCACCCTCCCCTTTCACACACAAAAGCGCATTACTCACATGATGCAAATTCGCATACACCGTCGAACGCTTCCAACCGACAACGCGGAGAAACCTATAAACGGTACAAGAGAAAATAGCAGCACAAATCTTGCAGAAGAAAGTCTTCACAGGCACAATATACCATTTTTTCATTCATATGCCATAAATGCACAAAAAAGGCCCCGCGGCATGCACCGCGGAGCCAATAGTTTCATAGCCCTATTTTACTTCTTGAGGCTCGGAACGCCACCGAAGTCAACGTTCGTCTTCTTGCCGAGCAAGAGGGCACGCGTCTTGAGCGGGAGGCCGTAGCAACGGATGAAGCCAGTAGCGTCCTTCTGGTCGTACATGTCAACGTCCGTGAAGCCACCGAGGCCCATGTCGTACAAGCTGTACGGGCTCTTGATGCCGGCCGGGATGATGTTGCCCTTGTAGAGCTTGAGGGTCACGTCACCGGTAACAACCTTGTTCACTTCATTGAAGAAGGCGTCCATAGCCTGGCGAAGCGGAGTGAACCACTGGCCATTGTAGACAAGGTTTGCATAGGTCATAGACATCTTCTGGGCCTCGAACAAAGTTTCCTTGTCGAGCACGAGCTGCTGCAGGCATTCATGAGCCTTGTACAGGAGCGTGCCACCCGGAGTTTCGTACACGCCGCGGCTCTTGAGGCCGACAAGGCGGTTTTCGACGATGTCCAGGAGACCGCAAGCGTTCTTGCCGCCAATCTTGTTCAGGTATTCGAGGAGTTCGACAGCGCCCATCTTCTTGCCGTCGATAGCGACCGGATTGCCCTTTTCGAAGGAAATCGTCACGTGGTCGGCCTTGTTCGGGGCCTTTTCGAACGTGGCGGTGTGCTTGAGGAACTCGTACTTGTGTTCCTGTTCCGGGAATTCCAGGACGCCACCTTCGTGAGAGAGGTGCCAGAGGTTGCCGTCTTCGGAGTAGATCTTCTTCTTGCTGATGCCGTTGAGCGGAATCTTGTGTGCAGCGGCGTAGTCGATAGCGTCTTCGCGGCTATGGAAGTGCCACTTCGGGTCCTTCCACGGAGCGATGATTTCGAGCTTCGGGTTGAGAGCGGCGTAGGTCAGTTCGAAACGGACCTGGTCGTTACCCTTACCGGTAGCACCATGAGCCACAGCGTAAGCACCTTCCTTCTCGGCGATCTTCACCTGGTACTTGGCGATGAGCGGGCGAGCGAAAGACGTACCGAGGAGGTACGTGCCTTCGTACTTTGCACCGGCGCGAACGGTCGGCCAAACGTATTCTTCAAGGAATTCCTTCTTGAGGTCGAGAACGTAGCACTTGGAAGCGCCAGTCTTGATGGCCTTTTCCTCGAGAGCCTTTGCGTTCGGGAAATCGTTCTGTCCCAAGTCAGCGGCGAAAGCGATCACTTCGCAGTCGTAGTTTTCCTTGAGCCAAGGAATGATGATGGAGGTGTCAAGTCCACCGCTGTAAGCGAGGACGACTTTCTTCTTGGATTCTGTTTTAGCCATTTTGAATGTCCTTTGAAAAATTTTAGACGGAATAAATGTAGTAAAAAAAGTGGTTGGTGATTAGTGGTTAGTAAACAGGACTGCGCAAGAGTTACTATATTCAAAACATGAAGATTTCGAACAGGGCCCTCGGCTACATCTCAATGCTTGCGCTCATCGCCCTTTTTGCGTACATTGCGTACAGCATGTACACGGCACAGCAGAGCGTAAGCCACGTGGCCATCGTCGACTTCGACGAACTCGGGTCGTTACAACCCGAAGACCCCGTCGTCATCCGGGGTTTCAAGGTCGGCACCATCGGGACGGTCACCTGGCTCGGCGACAGAGCACGCATCACGGTCAAGTTCGACGACCCCATCGTCATCCGCGAAGGGACCGAGTTCAATAACGTGAACTTCGCACTCATGGGCCAGCGCCGCTTGGAAATCACCCCATCCAAAACCGGAAAACCCATGCCCGAAGATCACATATTCACAGGGCACTTCGAGCCGGGCATTGCCGAGGCACTCCGCTTCATCGAGAACGTGAACCAGCAAATAGCCGTCATCCGGGATGTCATCCACGTCATCACCGAAGGCGATTCCACACACCAGTCCGCACCGGAAGTATTCGAGAACACATTCCGCTCCATCGAAACATTCCTGGACAGTGCCGACCAGGAAGCGGCAAAGTTTTCTCCGAAGATTATGCAGTTGTTCAACCAGATTAACCAGACGAGCAACAGCATAAGCGAAGCGACAATCAAGACAGACTCCACAATAAGGCTTGCCACCAGTGCCGTCAACGAAAAGCTTGATGGCCTCCAGAATACGATGAAGACCATATCGGAGACTGCGGAAAAGACAAACAAGGCCATCACGGACATCGAGAACAGTACGCTCTCCGCCGAAATTCTGAAGACGACGCAAACCGTCGAAAAGGTGAACGCCATCATCGACAAGTTCAACAAGCTGGTCAAGGCAATCAACACCAAGGGCATCAAGGTCTACGACGAGAAGGGCAACCCCGTCAAGCTCATCAAGTGGAAGAACATGAACATCATCGGGCAAACGGCCCGCAGCAAGGCCAAAGACCGCGCGGATTCCACTGCAGCTAAACCCAAAGACGCCAACAAGCAGTAGGCACCGGCATGGACCTTTCGCAGTTACCAGGGCTTGGTCCCAAAAGGCTAGAAGCCCTGCACAAGACAGGAATATTCACCGTCAGCGACCTGCTCTACAACATTCCCCGCACCTACCTGGACCAGACAAAGGTTTCCAAAATCGCAAACTGCAAAGTCGGCGAGAAAGTCGTGCTTATCGGCACCGTGAGACGCGCCGGCATCGTGCGCGGGCGAACATCGAGGTTCATTGCGTCGTTTTCCGACGGCACCGGCGAGATCTCGCTTTTGTTCTTCAAGGCATGCCACTTCTGGAGCAAGAAAATCAAGCCGGATTCGCACTGGCTCGTGACGGGCACTGTCGGCGACTACAGAGGCCTGCAAATCACGCACCCCGACATGCAACCCTTCGACGAAGGCGAAGAATTCAACGGGCGCATCCTCCCCGTCTACCCCATCAGCGAAGCCTGCCGCGAAGCGCGGATGGAACAGAAATTTTTTAGGCAGCTGTACGCCACCGTGTTCAAGTTCCCGGGCCTCACGCTCCCCGGAGTCTGCCCTCGCGAGCTCACGGATTACCTGCACTTTGCACCGGTCCTCGACAACCTGAGGGTGCTGCACAACCCCGCGGACTTCGCCGCCATCCGCAAGGCCAAGGGCGAACTCAAGATTTTAGAACTCATGCCGTTCTGCCTGCGCATGATTCGCAGGCGGCAAAACCAGATGGTGCGCGGTCACGAAAGGCAAGTTGACCTGGGCCGCGTCATGCAGGCGCGCGCAGCACTCCCCTTCCAGCTCACCGACGGGCAGGAGAACGCGCTGAACGAGATTGTCGCAGGGCTCAACGGGAAAAAACAGTTCCATGCGTTGCTGCAAGGGGATGTCGGCAGCGGCAAGACCGTTGTCGCCATGCTCGCGATGCTCGCCGTGTGCGGCGCGGGCGAACAGTGCGCCCTGATGGTACCCACCGACATTTTGGCAAGGCAGCACTACAAGACGCTCAAGCCGTTTTTTGACGCCGCAGGAATGCATCTGCAACTTTTGGTAGGCGCCACATCCGCAGCCGAACGCAACGTAATCTTGGGAGAGTTGCAGATGGGCCTTTGCGAGGCCGTCATCGGCACCCACGCCTTGTTCAGCAAGGACGTCGCGTTCCGTAACTTGGGACTCGTCATCATCGACGAACAGCACCGATTCGGCGTGGGCCAGCGCGAAGCGCTGCTCGCAAAGGGCGAATACCCCGACATGCTCGTAATGAGCGCCACCCCCATTCCGCGCAGCCTCGCCATGACGCTCTACGGCGACCTGAAAGTCATCAGCATCAAGGACAAGCCCGTTGGCCGCAAGCCCATCCGCACGCGCCTCGTGCCGTCTGAGAAGCGCGACGACATGAAAAAGTTTATCTGCAACGAAGCCGCAAGCGGCAATCTCTGCTACTGGATTGTGAGCCGCGTGAATGCCGACGATTCGGGCGATTCGGCGAACTCAGAGACCGGCGAAAAAGGTGCCTACAGCGTCGACGACATCGTCAAGGAAATGCGTAGCTACATCGCTGCCACGCAGGCACCCCTCCGCGTCGAAGGAATCCACGGGCAAATGGACGAAGCGAAACGCGACGAAATCCTCAAGCAGTTCGCCCAAGGCGAAATCCAAATTCTCGTCGCGACCACCGTCATCGAAGTCGGCGTGAACGTCCCCGCCGCAAACCTCATGGTCATCGACCAGCCCGACCGATTCGGCCTGGCCCAGCTCCACCAGCTACGCGGACGCGTAGGCCGCGGCAGTGTGCAGGCATGGTGTTTTTTGATGTTGCCGCCGGGAGATGCCGCCGAAGCCTCGATGGAGCGACTCACGAAATTCGCGGGCACCGAGGACGGGTTCGAAATCGCCGAAATCGACTTGCAGACGCGCGGTGCAGGCAACCTTGAAGGCAACGAGCAAAGTGGCGCATGGGTGTTCCGCTGGTTCGACTGGATTGCCGACCAGGAACTGATTTCCAAGACGCTCACCATGGCCGAGAATATCCTCGCAGACGCAGGCGCATTTGACAATGCCGCCCGCGAAAAAATCCAGACCTGGTACAACGAAAAACCGTCCGCCAATGCGGACGGAGTACACTAGATACAAGTTCCCTCCCCCTTCCACATTTCCCCGGACAAAAACCGCCGTAAAAACGTCTATAGGAACAGACGGGCACGAGCCCGTCCGCGAACCGGCGCGTTCCGGCAAGGGAAAAACACATGATTCGAGAAGAATTTGCCGAATTTCTCAAGGAACTCAGGAAAATAAACAACAACGGAGAAGATGTCGACGCATTCGTCAAGGAGCACGAACATAAAAACGTGTACTTCTACAACGACGGCTGTATCAAGAAGATTCTCGCAAGCGAGAAAAATCTCGCACTCACGACAGACCTAGTGAACGCAGCCCTGGGCCTCATCGGTTCCGACCGCATCGAGAATCCGAAGCTCGTCAACCCCTTCATTCCCGGGGAATTGGGCTACCGCAGCGTAGAACCGGACATCCTTTTGACAAATGAACGCGATGGCGATGTGCCTCGGGACCGCATATCTATCGAGGTCCAGCACGAGGATAACAATTCCTTGTTCAAAGACCGTCTGGTCCTCTACGTGGCTCGCCTTACAAGCAACATGGCTAGGAAGGGGAAAACGCCCCGTCTTGAAAACTTGAACGTAATTAGCTTTCTGTTCTTTGACGCGTTTCCTGAGTCGACAAACTACCGTCACACCGTGCAGCTGAAGAATCAGGAACAGCAGGTATATTTTGACAAGCAGACGGTAACTCTGATTGAAGTAGCGAAGTTCCTGAAAAAAGCCAAGGATTTTGCAAATGACAACAGTCGCCTTGCCCAATGGCTCCGGACCATCGACACCTTGAACCGTGACGCCGATTTCAGCGAGTTTGCAAATGACCCCATCTTCAGGCTATTGCAAAACGAGGTGAAATTATGTAATTTCAGTTCGAGGTATCTTATGACAGTAGACATGAGCGACTTTGACGAAGCAGTGGCAAGGTATATGGGTGCACTGAACAACTCAAAAGAAATCGCGAAGAAAATGCTCGACGCGAACAAGCCGATTGAGGAAATCATCCAGTTCACGGGCCTTTCGGAAAAGACAATTCGCGAGCTGTAATTTGTATATTCACCGCCCTGTCCCAAAGACAGGGCTTTTGCCTTATAGAAACGTTTTACACCCTTTTATGTTAAATTTAAAGAATGAATATGAAGGCTTCATTCAAAAATTGTCTCTTTGTTTTCACCTTACTTTTGTTGGCGGGGTGCATTTTCGACGACAGTGAGGAAGAAAAGTGGGATGCCGCGAAGGTGTGCCCGGAAACGGGCACCAACGCCTACGGCATGCCCAACCGAGGCACGTTCACCGACGAGCGCGACGGGAACGTCTATCGTTACACGACCATCGGAGACCAGGTATGGATGGCGGAGAACCTGAGGTTCGAACTCCCGGCTCTGTATAGCATGTGCTACGGCTACGGAATGGGATATTGCTACCCCCAAAATAGAGCTTTGACCGATACGGCAATCACCTGTGTTAAAGATACCGCAAGTCTTGCAGAAATCGCCCAAAGAATGCAGTCCACCTGCACCGACAACGACTGTATCGCCAGGGAATTCTGCGACAAGTTTGGCCGGTACTACGCGTTCAACGATAGGGTGCCGCTTAAGACCTATTCGATCCTGAACCGCGACATTGTGGATACCGTGTGCCCGAAGGGCTGGCACCTGCCGACGAAGGCGGAGTGGATTGCCTTGGGTGCGAGCGTGGAGAACGAGTACCTTAGGCTGACCAGCGCCGATGCACGATACACAGATACCGTGTACGACAAAGTCGGGAGCGACGATTGCGGCTTTTCGGCGCTGCGTGGCGGGAGAATAGGCGGGAAAACCCACAGGGGGGGGGCTTTGTATGAAGCTTTCTCTGCGGGTTACTACTGGGCAGCCCCGGACGGAAATCAGAATTTCGTGGAGAGGATGGCTCTTGCAACCAATGACGATCCGTTTGGTCCAGATTCCGATTTTTTAAGCTCCATCCGCTGTGTAAAAGACCCAATCAATTCCGAGTTATAATGCGCAGGTTACTTTCAATCCCGCAGATTCTCGCAGGCTTTATCTTCAGCAAAAAAAACGTTATCTGCACTATCCCAGCAGTTGCGTCATGGTGCCGAACACGAGCGCGGTGAGCACGACGTTCAAGAAGAAAAACGCGCGACGCACGATCATGAAAAACAGCGACTGCCAATGGAAAATGTTGTCGCTCGGCAGCACGAGTTCCTTGAGCCCCAAGAAGATGCTGATGATGCCAGTCACCACAAGCATCAGCGCGCCGACGAAGTAGCCTTCCTTCCACACTATCACGGTCAGCCCGATACCGAAAATCACGGCGATAAAGCCGATGATAATCTCGATGCGCAGGATGATGTTCTTCCACTTTCTCTTGAGCTCGATTTTCTCTTCGTTCGTCATTGTCGCCTCGCCTTTTTACAGTTCCTTCGTTATCGTTACGGAGTAGTGCGGTTCGCCCTTCCCAGCCCCGTTCAGCGGGAAACTCACGTCAAGTTTGTTGACCAGGTGGCTGATGGACTTCGTCTGCACGAAACGCGCACCAAAACCAAGCACATAAATCAAGTCTTTCCTGTTGATGTCCTTGACATCCCACGCCGTCTCGCCAACATCGCCGAATACAACGAACACAGGCATAAGCGTCGCGATTTCGAAATCCGTAAAGTAGCGCTGTTCCAGATTACCAAATACGCGGGCCTGTCCAGCATAGAACCCAACAGGGAACCCAACAAAGC
>JAEEGK010003823.1_pt1 | contig 37273 bp, 20 predicted proteins | sample 8958771 | NCBI WGS metagenome assembly JAEEGK01 (sample SAMN16246547, study PRJNA631951) | gut metagenome | biome: gut microbiome; feature: rumen; material: SC-attached | host: Bos | place: Iran: Karaj | collected 2018-10
GTCCAGAGAATCTGCACCCAGGTCATTGGTGAAAGATGCTTCGGGAGTAACATCAGCCTCGTCAACACCCAACTTGTCTACAATAATCTCTTTTACTTTAGCTTCAATTTCAGACATAATTTTTGATTTTTAATATAATTAAATAATGTTTTTTTACTCATTACGGGGTGCAAAGTAAATACATTTTACTCACATGTGCAACAAAAACAAATGAAAACTTACCTATTTTTGCACATTTTCTTATAAATTGTGCAATAACCATTCTCTTTTTATCCGCGCTTTTCAGGCTCCTTCAGTCTGTCTTGTCCAACCGATTTTTTAAGGTTATTGTCCTATATATTATAAAATGTATTAAAAACGCGAGCCCTTCACTCACAGTTCCAAAAAATAATTATACCTTTGACTGGCGTCCAACGTACTTCCACTCGGAATAAAAAAGAAAAACAAGCTTTTCTTTTGTTCTTCTCTCGTTTATTCGTACCTTTGCAGGCAATTTTTTTAGAATATGAAAAATCACATTTTATTATTAATGTTGTCAGTCTGCTGTGCATTCACTTGTATGGCTCAGATGCAGACGCCCGTAAAGTTTTCCGTTCAGCAGAAGAAAATATCTGATACTTCGCTGGAAGTTGAGTTCGTTGGAAAGGTTGATGCCGGATGGCATGTGTATGGAACAGATATTGCTGATGGTGGTCCTACACGAGCTGAACTGACCCTCGAGAAGACCGTCGGCCTTAAGCCTGATGGGAAACTGCGTGCTACAGGTGCACTTCACCGTGCTATGGACGAACTGTTCGATATGGAAGTGAGCTACATGGAGGGCACGGCTAAATTCTCACAGAAATTCATTATAACAGAGCCCAAATACGAGGTAGCTGGATATCTTACATACGGCGCTTGCAACGACCAGAATTGCATGCCTCCCACCAATGTCGAGTTTAGTTTCGAGGGCACAGGTAAGCCTCAGGCAGAAACGACTCCCGTAGAAAAGGAAAAGGTTGAAGAGCAGGTGGCAGAAGAGCAGGTGGCAGAAGAGATAACTGTTGCCCTTGATTCATGTGCACTTGATGCCGTTATTGCTCCTACGGAATTCTCCGGTGATTTGTGGGCTCCCGTGATTGATGAGCTGAAGGCATTGGAGGAAGGGACAGATACGAAGAATAACAGTCTTCTGGGTATCTTCCTTTTGGGAATGCTGGGCGGACTTGTGGCCTTGCTGACTCCTTGTGTCTGGCCGATCATTCCTATGACGGTTAGCTTCTTCCTGAAGCGTAATAAGAATCGTAGCAAAGGTATTCGAGAAGCTATCACCTATGGTGTTTGTATCGTGGTGATATATGTTGCATTAGGATTGCTTGTTACCCTGTGCTTTGGTGCAAGTGCCTTGAATGCCCTCAGTACCAATGCCATTTTCAATATCTTCTTCTTCCTGATGTTGCTGGTCTTCGGTGCCAGCTTCTTAGGCGGATTCGAGATTACACTTCCCAGTCGCTTTACCAATGCTGTCGATAAGAAGTCCGAGACGACAACAGGTCTTCTCAGTATCTTCCTGATGGCTTTCACCTTGAGTCTGGTTAGTTTCTCATGTACAGGTCCCATCATCGGCTTCCTGCTGGTAGAGCTCGGAACTACTGGTAATCTGCTGGCACCCAGTATCGGTATGCTGGGCTTTGCCATAGCCTTGGCACTTCCGTTCACTCTCTTTGCTATGTTCCCGGCTTGGCTCAAGAGCGCGCCTAAGAGCGGTAACTGGATGAACTGCGTGAAGGTGTGTCTGGGTTTCCTGGAACTGGCCTTTGCCCTGAAGTTCCTTAGTGTGGCAGACTTGGCTTATGGCTGGCATCTGCTGGACCGTGAAGCCTTCCTGTGCCTTTGGATCATGCTGTTTGCTCTCTTGGGCGCTTATCTGATTGGTTGGATCCGCTTCCCCCATGACGAGGACGAGTACAACGAGATGGGCGAGGTCATTGTGAACCATCGCACCAGCATCCCCCGGTTCTTTGCCGGTTTGCTGTCCTTTGCTTTTGCCCTTTATATGGTTCCTGGCTTGTGGGGTGCTCCCTGTAAGGCTGTCAGTGCTTTTGCTCCTCCTATGCAGACACAGGATTTTAATCTGTATGACAATGAGGTGAAGGCTAAGTTTACGGATTACGACGAGGGTATGGCCTATGCTAAGGCACACAATATGCCTGTAATGATTGACTTCACCGGTTACGGTTGTGTGAACTGTCGCAAGATGGAGGCTGCTGTCTGGACAGACCCGCGTGTAGCTGAGATCATGAACAATAAGTATGTGCTTATTACACTGTATGTCGACGAGAAGACGCCGCTCCCTGAGACGATAGTCGTAAAGGAGAATGGCGAGGAGCGTAAACTCCGTACCGTGGGCGACCGTTGGAGCTATCTCCAGCGCAGCAAGTTCGGTGCTAATGCACAGCCTTTCTACGTTCTGCTTAATAACGATGGCTATCCTCTGAATAAGTCCTACTCCTATAACGAGGATATAGGTGCTTATCTGGATTTCCTGCAGAAGGGATTGGATAGTTACAAATAACAACACCATATGAAATTTATTAACCTGCTTTTCACATTCTTACTCTGCTCGCTATGCTTATCTGCAGCGAAGAAACAACCCTACTCGGGCTCCCGCATCTTTTGGGACTCCCGTAACCCCGTCAAGGTCTTTGGCGGTGGCGGCTATGCCCGAGTCATGGAGTTGAAGGACGGTCGTCTGATGGCTTGTTGTGAATGGGGTGGTATACGCATCTCCTTCAGTTCAGACAAGGGACAGACGTGGGATGCGCCGACAACCATCGTTACCAACACGAACAACATCCCTAACTGCGTGCCGGATATGATTCAGTTGCGCGACGGTACCATTATCGTGGCATATAATCCTCGCCCCTCTACTCCCTATACCGATGACAGACGATTCAGTATTCGCCTGAAACGGAGCACGGATAATGGTCGGACATGGAGCAGGGAGATTGTTGTTTACGACGGAGGCTCTACGTTCGATACGGGTTGCTGGGAGCCTTGCTTGCTGGAACTTCCCTCTGGTGAACTGCAGTTGTATTTTGCCGATGAAAGTCCTTATACTACCAATAACGATCAGCAGATTTCTATATGCCGCTCTTTCGACAAGGGCCAGACATGGTCGACTCCTGAATGTGTCTCCTATCGTTCGGGGTTCCGCGATGGAATGCCTGTCCCGGTCTTGTTGCAGGACAGTACCACGATAGCTGTAGCCATCGAGGATAATGGTTGGGGCTACAATGATTTCGTTCCAACCATCGTCAAGACTTCCATAACTCGTAACTGGAGCAGCTACGTACCGGCTTCGAGTTCACTCAGGAGCAAGGCCATAGATTATAACTATTGTCCGGTGGCACTTGGCGGTGCGCCTTATCTGCGCGTGCTTCCCAGCGGCGAGACGGTACTTTCGCATCAGTCGCCCTATAACCATTCCGGCAATGCGGATATGTATGTCTATGTGGGTAATAAGTCAGCCCGTAACTTTAAGGCTATGAGCAGTCCTTTTCCCGTCCCTCAGAATCAGAGCGCTTTGTGGAACTCGCTGGCTGTGATAGATACTGGTGTCGTGGTGGCTGTATCGGGTTATGGCGGTAGTGTGAAGATGGTAAAAGGCTATCCCAAAAGCCGGTTGGAGGTAACTTTCGGCCATCCTGTGGTTGATGGGCAGAGAACTCCTTCCGAGGGTTATTTCTCTTCTACGGGTGAACAGATTCTGATGGGTAGCGAAACGGAGACGTATACCTATGCCGATTTGGCATACGATGACGATTCCCTTTATGTTGTTTGTCGCGTTTATGACAAACAAGTCGTTTCGGAAGGCGATTATAGCGATGTCGTAAGTATCGGGATAGAAACGGAGGCCGCTTCCTATACTACGCCTCAGGTTACATCATACAAGTACGAGGTATCACCCAATGCCACCTTTGTCATGTTCAAGGGTGCTGGCACAGCGTGGAAAAAGGAACCTGCTTCAGCCTCGCATTTAGCTTTTAGTCAGGGTAAGGATTTCTATACGTTCGAGATAGCTGTTCCCTGGTCTGAGCTTGGAAAGGAGAAAGCTCCGCTTGCAGGTGCCATGACATTTAATATTCAGGTTACCAACGGGGATGGTTCATCGCGTGTGATAGAGAAGATTGCCGACACCGAACCTAACGGACCTTATTCGTGGATGCCACTGCATTTTCAAGTCAACGAGGAGGAGACGGCTATCCAGGAGGTCCGTAGTTCCGAGAGCGATCCTATCCGGCTGTTGGGTAATAATGGTGATTATCGGCTTTGTTCTGCTAAAGAATTTCTTAGCGTCCAAGTCTTTGATTTGCATGGCCGTTCCCTCTTGTCCCTTGCCGGCCGTTCCACAATTGTTCGTCTGCCCTTTCTATTACCAGGTTTGTATGTGATTCGCGCTTCTCTCGGGAACGGAGAAACACTTTCTCGCAAGTTGTCCGTTCACGCATAAGAGTGTGACTCCTTGCAATATAAGCAAAAAAGTAACTCCTTTTTTGCGTTACTATTGTATTTTTTTTATATCTTCGCGGCGGATAAGGCGCCTTTATATTATAATAGGTGCTTTTATGGTTATTGTGAAAAGGAAAACAACATATAATTAGAATGGAAAAAATACAAGAACTCACTGAGAAGATCTATCGCGAAGGCGTAGAAAAAGGCCAGGCAGAAGCTGACCGCATCGTAGAGGAAGCAAAGCAATCTGCCGAGCAGATTATTGCTGAAGCAAGAGAACAGGCTAAGGCTATCGAGGCTCAGGCTCAGAAGAAGGCATCAGAGTTGGATGCTAACACAAAGAGTGAACTGAAGCTTTACACCAGCCAGGCCCTGAATGCGCTGAAGAGCGAGATTGTCAATGTACTTACCGATAAGGTTGCTAAGGATGCTGCTGCAGATTTGGCAGCAGACAAGAACTTCCTCGGACAGTTTGCCGTAATGCTGGCTGGCAAGTGGGCAGACAACGAGGCTGTTGTATTGTCTTCAAGTGAGGCAGAGAGCCTGAAGGAATATTTCTCAAAGCAGGCAAAAGAATTGCTTGACAAGGGTGTTACTATCAACAAGGTGAACGGTAAGGATACCATGCTTTCCATCTCTCCTGCTGACGGTAGCTATAAGGTAAACTTCGGAAAAGAGGAGTTCGAGGCTTACTTCAAGAATTTCCTGCGTCCTCAACTCGTTGAAATGTTATTCTGATGGGTAACTACTATTACATGATGGCAGGTTTGCCAGACATTGAGTTGTCTGATACGCAGCCGGGCATTACCTTCGAGGAACTGCGCGAGCAGTGTCAGAATCAGCTCTCCCCTGGTGATGCTAAGTTGGTGGGCAACTACCTTTATCTGCGTCAGGACTGCACAAACCTTGTCCGTCTGCTCAAGAATCCCGATGCTCAGATTGATGTGTGGGGTAATTATTCGTTGGAGCAACTGCGCGACCTCATCACGAGTGCTACGGAGTTGAACTTCAACGTTCATCGTTTCCCCGCATTCATGAGTATCTTTGCCCGTGAGTATAAGTACAACAAGGATACCAAAGGCTACTTCCCCGAGGACGAGATATTGTATCAGTTCTATAACTACGCGATTAATACTTGTCCCAATAAGTTTATCCGCGAGTGGAACCGGTTGAATCTGGATATCACCAATATCCTCACTGCTATGCTGGCTCGTAAGCAGGGATGGAGTGTGGCTGACTTTATAAAAGGCGATGGCGAGGTTCAGGAAATGATTCGTGAGAACAAGACCAAGGATTTTGATCTTACACACGAATTCGATTACGTAAAGAACCTGATAAAGATTGTCGACGAAGAGGATCCTGTGAAGAAGGAGAAGATGATAGATGCCTTTAAGTGGCTTTGGCTGGACGAAAAGACATTCTTCAATCCCTTTAGCTTGGAGGCTGTGTACGCCTATATCTGTAAGTTGGAGATGCAGTATCGTTGGGCAAAGCTCGACCCGGAAAAGGGTAAGGAGACCTTCAAGGAGATTATCGAGAACCTTCGTGGCGAGGCCAAGGTGCCTGAGGAATTCATTCGGAAATAAAAACAAAATTATATATGGTTACAAAAGGAAAAGTTAGTGGCGTTGTTGCCAACATGGTCACACTCCGTGTAGACGGACCTGTGCTCCAGGGCGAGATCTGCTACATCACAACTGGAGGCGACCGCCTGATGGCCGAGGTCATCAAGGTGATTGGTCAGGATGTGTATGTTCAGGTATTCGAGTCGACTCGAGGCCTGAAGGTCGGTGCCGAGGCTGAATTCACTGGACATATGTTGGAGATACAGCTTGGCCCCGGTATGTTAAGTAAGAACTTTGATGGTTTGCAGAACGACCTCGATAAGATGGAGGGCGTCTTCCTGAAGCGTGGTCAGTATACCGAGCCTTTGGATGCCGATCGTGAATGGGATTTCGAACCTATCGTAAAGGTAGGCGATAAGGTCGAGGAAAGCGACTGGCTGGGTAAGGTGGAAGAGAACCACCAGCCCCTGAAGATTATGGCTCCCTTCCAGCTGAAGGGTGTTGCCACTGTCAAGAGTATCGTTCCTGCTGGCAAATACAAGATTCACGATGTGATTGCTGTCCTGACAGACGAGCAGGGCAATGATATCAATGTCGACATGGTTCAGCACTGGCCTGTTAAGTTTGCCATGACCAACTATAAGGAGAAACCACGTCCATTCAAGTTGTTGGAGACGGGTGTTCGTACTATCGATACCTTCAATCCCATCGTAGAGGGTGGTACAGGTTTCATCCCCGGTCCCTTCGGTACGGGTAAGACAGTGCTCCAGCATGCCATCTCTAAGCAGGCCGAGGCAGATATCGTTATCATCGCTGCCTGTGGTGAGCGTGCTAACGAGGTTGTGGAAATCTTTACCGAGTTCCCCGAACTGGTAGACCCTCATACTGGTCGTAAGTTGATGGAGCGTACCATCATTATTGCCAACACCTCTAACATGCCCGTTGCTGCCCGTGAGGCTTCTGTGTACACCGCCATGACAATGGCCGAGTACTATCGCTCTATGGGTCTGCGCGTCCTGCTGATGGCCGACTCAACATCCCGTTGGGCACAGGCACTGCGCGAGATGTCTAACCGTATGGAGGAGTTGCCTGGCCCCGATGCGTTCCCCATGGACTTGGGTGCCCTTATCAGTAACTTCTATGGCCGTGCCGGATATGTATATCTCAAGAATGGCGAGGTAGGTTCTGTAACCTTCCTGGGTACCGTGTCACCTGCCGGTGGTAACCTGAAGGAGCCTGTAACCGAGAATACCAAGAAGGTAGCCCGTTGTTTCTACGCTCTCGAGCAGGATCGTGCCGATAAGAAGCGTTACCCCGCTGTGAACCCCATCGATTCTTATTCTAAGTATCTGGAGTATCCCGAGTTTGCAGAGTACATCAAGGGGCATATCAACGAGGAGTGGATTCCCAAGATCCTGAATCTGAAGACCCGTATGCAGCGTGGTAAGGAGATTGCCGAGCAGATTAACATCCTTGGTGATGACGGTGTTCCCGTTGAGTATCATGTTACATTCTGGAAGTCCGAGGTTATCGACTATGTTATCCTGCAGCAGGATGCTTTCGACGAGGTAGATGCCGTAACTCCTTTGGAGCGTCAGGAGGAAATCCTGAATCTGGTGACTGCCATCTGCGAGAAGGAATATACACAGTTCGAGACCTTCCTCGATGTTGTTGACTACTTTAAGAAGCTGATCAACCTGTGCAAGCAGATGAACTACTCACAGTATAAGAGTGAACAGTACTACGACTACATCAAGCAAATCGAAGCAATGTTATAAGAACTATGGCAACAGCATTTCAAAAAGTATATACACAGATAAGCCAGATTACCAAGGCTACCTGTTCGCTGAAGGCAACGGGCGTTGGTTATGACGAACTGGCAACCATCAACGGCAAGCTGGCCCAGGTGGTTAAGATTATGGGTGACAATGTTACCCTGCAGGTGTTCGAGGGAACAGGTGGTATCCCCACCAATGCCGAGGTTACTTTCCTTGGTAAGTCTCCTTCGCTGAAGGTTAGCGAGCAGTTGGCCGGTCGTTTCTTCAATGCTTACGGCAAGCCCATCGATGGCGGACCGGAGATTGAAGGTAAGGAAGTGCCCATTGGCGGTCCCAGCGTGAACCCCGTACGTCGTAAGCAGCCCAGCGAACTGATTGCTACGGGTATTGCCGGTATCGACCTGAACAATACACTGGTCAGCGGTCAGAAGATTCCCTTCTTTGCCGACCCCGACCAGCCCTTCAACGAGGTAATGGCTATGGTGGCCATGCGTGCCAAGGCAGACAAGATCATCCTGGGCGGTATGGGTATGACCAACGATGACTATTACTTCTTCCGCAACACCTTCTCTAATGCCGGTGCCTTGGACCGTATCATCTCGTTCATCAATACCACCGAGGACCCTGCCGTAGAGCGTCTGCTGATTCCCGATATGGCACTGACGGCAGCCGAGTACTTTGCTGTCGAGAAGCACGAGACTGTACTGGTTCTGCTGACTGATATGACCTCTTATGCCGACTCACTGAGTATCGTAAGTAACCGTATGGACCAGATTCCTTCTAAGGACTCTATGCCCGGTTCTCTGTATTCCGATTTGGCAAAGATCTACGAGAAGGCCGTTCAGTTCCCCGAGAGCGTAGGCGGTGGTTCTATCACCATTATCGCTGTAACAACATTGAGTGGCGGCGATATTACGCACGCCGTTCCCGATAATACCGGTTATATCACCGAGGGTCAGCTCTATCTGCGTCGCGACAGCGATGTAGGTAAGGTTATCGTCGACCCCTTCCGTTCATTGTCTCGTCTGAAGCAGCTGGTAGCTGGTAAGAAGACACGTAAGGACCACTCTCAGGTGATGAACGCAGCCATCCGTCTGTATGCCGATGCTGCCAACGCCAAGACCAAGTTGGAGAACGGTTTCGACCTTACCGACTACGACAATCGCTGTCTGGACTTCGCAAAGGATTACTCCAGCAAGCTGCTGGCTATCGATGTGAACCTGAACACCGAGGAGATGCTCGACGTAACATGGGAGCTTTTCCGCAAGTACTTCAAGTTGGAGGAGGTGAATATCAAGAAGGAATTCACCGATATGTATTGGAAATAAGTAGAAGCCCTTGAGCAAGCGCTCAGGGGCTTTATTAGTTTATAGTTGAGTGTTTAGAGTTGAGAGGCAGTTTAATAAGTTGATTGTTCCGCCGTGGCGGAGTACTAAAGACTGATTAAACTCTAAACTAACCACTGACTATCAACTCTAAACACTAAACTCTAAACTATTTCATTTCCCGAAAAGCCACTTCCCCAACAACTTGCTAGTATGCGCTATCTGGCTGATAAGCAGGCAGAGCGCAACGATAGGAATCGCTACGCTAACGGAGCAGAGGATGTCCAGCAGGAAGTTGGGATGATGCGCATTCAGCCATGTTCCGATAAAGGGTAGGGAGGGGATGAGCAGGAAGTGCAGCAGGTAGATGTCCAGGGTGTGGGCTCCTGCGTATTGCAGTGCTTTCCCCAAGGGACGCTCCTTGCGGAACCATTCCTGGTTATGGCGGAAGAACATCACCACTATCAACAGCAGTGTATACATGGCTGTTGTGCGGGGCAGGTTGGTCCATGCAAACTTTAGGGTGTGCAACCTGAATATGTCTGCACAGCACACCACCGCCAGGGTAGCTACCAAGGGGAAGAACCACACGCTGTCAAAGAGCTTCTGCACCTTATCCCAGTAACGGTGTACGATATTACCCAACAGGAAGAACTGCATGAAGCGTATGGTCTGTATAAAACTGGTATAGGCATAGATCGGTGCCTGATGGTACTTGAAACTCTTCGGAAGGTAGAGGGTTTCGTAGGCTACGATGCTTAAGAGCCATATGGTTATCCAAAGGACCAGTGAGAATTGAAAATTTTTTCTTGTGGCTTTCTCAATTAGTTTTTTTAGATAATACTCAATGATGCTGATGGCGTAGTAGATCAGGAACATCTGCAGCAGGACCCAGGTAAACCAGTATCCGTTTTTGGTCGGACTCTTCAGGGCAGTCATTATGCCGTCCCAGAACGGTAGCTTCGACCTGAAGATGATAAAGATACACAGGAAGATGACGGCAGGGATTATCTGCACGTGCAGCTTCTTGCCCACCAGTGGCAGGGTGTTTTTTATGTTCCATACGAAGTTGGCTTTATAGGCCAGGAATCCGCTGACAAAGAAGAACAGGGGCATGCGGAAGAGAACCAGAAAGGGTAGGGCAGCACTGGTCTTCTCATTCTCCTGGAACCCGAACTGTGCCACATGGTATGCCACTACCAACAGCATGGTAAATCCTCGCATGGCGTCTAGCCACTCAATTCTGTGGCCCCCTCCCGTCCTCCCCCTTTGGGTGAGGAGTTCTTTATTATTATCTATTGTCATTGTTATCTTAACTAAGGTCTAACGTCTAAAGCCTAACGTCTTTCCCTCCCCCTCGGGGGGGAGAAGGAGTTGGGCCACTTCCCTTCCGCACTGTTCTACATTATAATATTTCTCGGCCAGGAGGCGACCCTTGCGTCCCATTTCCTTGGCTTCCTCGGGATGGTCATAGATGTAGCGGATAGCACGCTCCCAACCTTCCGTGTCGTAAGGCTCTAAGTATATGCCACAGCCTTCTGCCTCCAAGTCCATCGGCATCTGTGGGTTGCGGGTGCAGAGTATGGGCAGTCCCAAAGCCATAGCCTCAACTACGGTGGTCAGTCCTACTGTATAGTTGCTGGGTTTGCAGCAGATACATACGCATTGGCTCTGTGCTACCAGCAGAGACAGTTCGTAGGGCATCAGACGTTCTCCGAAGTTCAGGTCTATGTTGTCTTTTATCTCCAGGTCGACGAATGTGCCCTTCTGTTCCTTCTGGGTATAGAGGGTTAATGGCAACCCCGTGTTGTTAAAGGCCTCTGTCAGTGTCTTGTAATCGCGGAGTTCCTTGCCTGTGGAGATAAAGCCCTTCCTTTCGGGGGGATTTGGGAGGCTATCATAGAAAGCCATATCTGCTCCCCAGTGAACCATGCTCATACGAGACGGATTGGCCTTTTGGGATAGCAGGCTGTCCTGTATCAGTTTTTCCGAGAAGAAAATCATGTGGTCCATACCTTTATAGAACAGGCGTGCCAAGGTCTCGCGCAACCAGCTCTTGGCCTTTACGATAGGTTGGTGGTGCCACACCACAATTCTTTTTCTGTAAAGCCCTATGGCATGCAACAGGATAATGGGCTCTATGCCGCGGGTGTGAGTGGCATATAGCACATCATACTGCCGGCGACAGGTCAGAATCTTCCACGTAGCTTTCAGCGTATCCTGCACCCGTTTGTAGATATGAATCTGGTCGTGCCAGATAACCTCATAACCATACTTTTCCAGTTGTAATGCTCCATACAGGAAGTGGGCAGGGAATTTCCCTTCCTTCCATTCCCGTACAATCCTTACCGTATCCTGGGTGTGATAGAAGTAGACACGCTTCTTTTCTCCCCTCCTTGGGAGGGGCTGGGGGAGGCTTTTCCCGCTCAGCCAGAACACCTTTTCTATGAAGGGTACCAAAACTGTACAGATGGCAAAAACCAGAATGGTCATGACAAACATGTCGGGCACACTCTTCTTAATCTGATGACCCAGAAGCAGGGAGATGAACACATATAGCATAATCAGTGGGTAGTGTCCTATATAGTACACCATGCTATGTTCGCCAATGTAGCAGATGCCTGGAATGCGCCTGATATTGGTAGTCAGGAGAATACCGGATAGTCCTGTCAGTGCCAGCATCGTGTTGAGCATTACTCGCCAGAACGGGCCGATGAAGGTGTTGGTCTTCATCTCATATTCGCCATGCAGGTAGATGTTCATACATACAAATGCTATGACCAGTAAGACGCTCAGGATGAGGCCCTTCTTGTTGCCCGTCCAGTCCAGCGCCTTGTGCCAGAGCTTACCCAGATAGAAGAAGAAAGCCCCGCAGAATACGTTGTCCATCATAAAGTACAGCGGATTGCCCTGCTTATAGAGCCAGTAGCTGAGCAGTGGGAACAGAATGATGATGAGATGCAGGTGCCGTACCTTTTCTATAAAGTGAACGATTATATAGGAGGCAAAGAAACAGGGCAGGAACCACAGCGGGCTGTTACCCCACGTGAATCCGCCTACCAGAATCCTGAAGCTATGGAAGGACTGTTCTGTTCCGGGGAACCGACCGGGGAATGCCAGCATAAAGAACAGACAGATACATGCACTGATGGCTGCCCAAGAGAAATAGGGAATCATCAGGCGACGGAACTTGTCCCAGCAGTAAGCCCGTGAATTGCCTTGCACGCCCTTATTGAAATATCCGGCCTTAAAGAAAAAGAAACTCATCAGGTAGAAGCTCCATTCCATAATCAGCTTCCACCAGTCCATCTGGCGCAGTGATGTCTGGCATACCACATGCAGCGTCACCATACGCAGGATGCAGAGTCCGCACAGCAGGTCAAAGGCGTGGTTGCGGAGGCCCCCTCCCTTCCTGACCACCTTCGTGAATGGGGATTCGCTCACCTTTGTGGGGCCGGAGCCACACTCAGTGGCTCCTCTGAAGACCCCAGTCGCCCTTTGGGTGAGGAGTTCTTTTTCAGATGCTGTTGCCATATTCATTCTTGTGAATCTGGATTGTTTTTGTGGAATTTCTTCCCTCCCCCAAAGGGGGAGTTAGAGGGGGCTAAATATCCTACCGTTTCCCTCATAATCTTGGCACCGCTTATCCACATGACGCCAGTATACAAGGTTGCTGCCATAATGATTCTGCTCAGCAGTCTTAACCACATAATGGAGATCCCGTTTGTTGCCCACCAGGTAAAGGAATGAACAATCAGTGTAATGACCAAGAAGGGCAGGACGTCCTTCAGCGTCTCCCTCCATCTTAGTCCTACCAGTCGTTTCGCCCACCACTGCCAGATACCCAGCCAGGCAATGTTCAACCCGATAAAATAGATTACCATAGGCATCATACCCTTGGGGTACAGCAAGAGAAGTCCTGCCCAGACCGCCAGACATTGTCCGATGGTACAAGCCATGTTCACACCGCTTTTACCCCTACTGATGGTCAGGTTACTGTATAATGTCGTTATGGGTACAACAGCACCGTGTATGCAAAGAATCGCCAGCATAGTTCCACTTTCAGCCCATTTTTCCTTTCCCACCAACAGAATAAAGTCCTGGGCAATAATCGCCAGTCCGAACATAGCGGGGAAGGTAATGAAGCAGACGAATCGCATCATTTTGCGGAATACCTGACGATAGCGGCCAATGTCCTCTTTCACTTGAGCCAAGGTGGGCTGTGCCACACTTGTCACCATGCCGTTGATGGTGTTCGAGGCCTTATCGTCCCAGTCGCGGGCTGTAGAATAGACACCCGCAGTATGCGCACCGAAGAACTTTACCAGCAGGACAGAGAAAGCATGCAGGTTGCATATATTCACAACATTCGTCAGCATCAGTTTGCTGCTGAACCCGAACATCTTCCATGCAGGAGCGAGTAAAGTTGAGAGTTGAGAGTTGAGAGTTGAGAGTTGAGGGTTGAGAGTTGAGAGTTGAGAACCAGCATGTGAGTGCTCAGACCGCTTCGGGCGGTCTGTTCCGAAGGGCAGTGTCGGTCTCCAAGGCGAGAAGTACCATGCCATGACTTGGGTGATGAAAACAAAGGTGACTGCTTGTGTAACAATGGCCCAATAGGCAAAATCGTTGGCGGCCATTATTACGCCCACGATGCATGAGATGATCATTGCTGTCAGAGAGCAGATACTTGTCTGTTTAACCATCAGATGCCCAAATAGATATGCCCTTTGCACAGTGCCTAAGCTAGAGAGCAGGAATCCCAGGAAAAGCACTCGGGAAAGAGGAATCAGAACGGGGATACCATAGAACCGTGCGATGAGCGGAGCGCAGAACCATAATATAATATACAGTAGGGTACTGACCATTATGTTGAACCAGAATACGGAATTGTATTCTTCGTGCGTTGGTTCTTTCCGGTTGCAGAGGGCAGCAATGAAACCGCCTTCCTGAAGTGCACTGGCAATGGCAGAGAAGATGTACAAGGAAGTCACCTTTCCTTTGTCTTCGGGAGTAAGGAAAATAAGCAAAACCATTCCGAAGATAGCTCCAATCAACTGCATCAGTCCGTTGGAAAACCCTCCCCAAAGAAGTCCTTTTGCTGTGCGCTCTTTTAGAGATTTTTCTTCATTCATGTCACAAAAGTACGGACTTTTTATATAAAACCATGTATCTGTTTTCTTGAAATCTCTTTTTTGTGGTATGATTAGCCCATTTTTTTGGAAATTAGGCGAAGATTTTCTATTTTTGTGCCCATATTTGATTAAATAGAGTGTAACTCAACATAATAAATGGCAATAAAGTTTCAGTATAACAAGACCTCTCTTCAGCAGATCGAGAAGAATCTGAAGATGCGTCAGCGTACTTTGCCCATTATCAAGAGCAAGGAGACGGCGTTGCGTCTTGAGGTAAAGAAATGCAAGGATGAGGCAGACGAATTGGAACGCCAACTGCAAAGCCAGATAGCCGGTTATGAGCGTATGTATGCTTTGTGGGGCGAGTTTGATACGTCGTTGGTAAGCCTGAAGGATGTACAGCTGAGCGTTAAAAAGATTGCAGGCGTTCGTGTTCCTATTCTTGACAACATAGAATTGGAGGTTCGTCCCTTTGGTCTGTTCAGTGCTCCCAAATGGTATTTCGATGGTATCAATCTTTTGCAGGGTCTGGCAAAGACCGCCGTTGAGCGTGAGTTCGTTTTTGCAAAACTTCATTTGCTGGAGCATGCCCGCAAGAAGACAACCCAGAAGGTGAACCTCTTCGAGAAGGTTCAGATTCCTGGCTTCCAGGAGGCTGTCCGCAAGATCAAGCGTTTCATGGAGGACGAGGAGAACTTGTCTAAGTCGTCACAGAAGATTCTGAAGTCACTACAGGAGAAACGTCGTGCCGAAGATGAAGAAAAGGAGGTAGCCGTATGATCGAGAAAATGAAAAAGCTCACCTTCTTGGTGACAGATAAGGAGTACGATTCTTTCATTGCTTCGCTGCGCGAATTGGGCGTTGTGCATATCCAGCAGTTACAGAAAGGTGCTACCAGTCAGGATTTGCAGGACGGTTTGGCCCTGGAACAGCGTTACAAGGCTGCCCTTCAGGCCTTAGAGATATATGCCAAGACCTACGAGGGCATGGCTGTGCCAAAGGCCATGGACGAGAGTGTTTCTCCCGATGTCCTCTTGCAGCATGTCGAGGATTTGCAGGCAGAGGAGTCGAAAATGCTTCATAACATAGATGCCTTGCAGAAGGATATCAACATGCTGGAGCCTTGGGGCGACTTCGACCCTGCCAGCATCAAGAACCTCTCAGATGCCAGTGCACAGCAGATTCATTTCTATCGTTGCAGCGCCAAGTACTTTAAGCGCGAATGGGTGGATACCTATTTTGCAACTCCCATCAACGAGATGAACAAGAGCGTCTACTTCATCACTTTCAGTGAGGAGACGCCCGATATACAGGCCGAGCAGATTTTCCTCCCCGCAGGAACACTCAGCGGCTTTATGGCAGAGCGTAAGGCCGAGGAAGAAAAGCTGAATGCCTTGCGTGCCGAACTGTTATACATCAATGCTAATTCGCGCGGTGTGTTGGAGACAGGCCTTGTCAAGGTACAGAATGATGTATCTCTCAGCAAGGTTCATCTCAGCGACGAGCGTGTGGCCGGTGATGTGCTTCGTCTGATGATTGGTTGGGTACGTGCGGATAAGACAGAGGAGTTGGTGAATTACCTCGAGAAGGACAAGATTTTTTATGAGATGGAGGATCCTGCTTACGAGGATGATGTGCCAGTCCAGATTACCAACGACGGATACACTCGTCTCTTCGAGCCTATCTTGCGCATGTATTCTCTGCCCAGTTATCACGATATCGATCCCTCTCTCTTCTTTGCTCCCTTCTTCATGCTGTTCTTCGGCCTTTGCCTGGGCGACGGCGGCTATGGCCTGCTGGTATTCCTGGGTGGTCTGTACTTGGCATTGAAGGGTTCAGAGTCCACCAAGAGCTATGGCCGATTGGGTATCTGGTTGGGTCTCATGACCATCATCTGTGGTCTGCTCACAGGTACGGTGTTCGGTATCGACCTGACTCAGCAGGACTGGGCTATCTTAGCACCTGTGAAACCCTATTTCATCAACGATAATGGCGTAGGCAAGATCTTCGGTTATTCACCCATGATGGTCATCTCCGTTATCATCGGTTTCGTTCAGGTACTGCTGGGTATGGTGCTCAAGGCTTGCAAGGCTTGGAAGAACTACGGCTTCGGTTATGCCATTGGCACGTTCTCATGGGTAATTGCCCTGCTGACAATCATATTTATTGTATGTGTCGGCGATTCTGTACCAACATGGTTGTGGTTCCTGCCAAGAGGCGTTTTGGTTCTCAGCACCATCGGCATCTTCCTTTACAACAATCCATCGGCCTATAAGAATCCTATTACCGGTCCGTTGCTGAACATCGGTGGTGGTGTATGGGCTACTTATGGTATGGCCACCGGTTTGTTGGGCGACCTGCTCAGTTACATCCGTCTGTTCGCTCTTGGACTGACTGGTGGAGTGCTGGGTGGCGTGTTCAATTCGCTGGCATACGATATGACCAGCAGCTTGCCTTGGTATGTCCGCTGGCTGCCTATGGTGGTTATCCTCCTGTTCGGACATGGTATCACCTTCGCCCTCAGCATGATCAGTGCGTTCGTGCACCCCATGCGTCTAACCTTCGTAGAGTTCTTCAAGAACGCCGACTTCGAGGGTGGCGGCAAGGAATACACACCGTTCAAGCAGATTTAAGGCCCCCTCCTGCTCCCCCTTTGGGGGAGAGAATAGAGATTGTTACAGTGCCCGTTGATTCTGTCAACGGGAAAAAAAAGAAATAAGAGATACAAACTAAATATTAATCCTTCATAAAACATCGTTCTTATTCATACAAGGCCCCCTAAGCCGAAATAGAAGTACTAGTATTAGAATAAGGTTGCAAAGCCTGGCCCCTGTGGAGTACAAGTTGTGAATTATGAATTGTGAATTATGAATTAAAAAAACAAAACAAAAAGTTATGGAGATTTTATTAGCTTATTTGGGTGTTGCTCTTTGTGTAGCCCTCTCTGGTATCGGTAGTGCTTATGGCGTAACCATCTGTGGTAATGCTGCCATTGGTGCTTTCAAGAAGAATCCTACCGCCAGCGGTTCTTACATGGGTCTTTCTGCACTTCCCTCTTCTCAGGGTCTGTACGGATTCGTAGGTTTCTTTATGTTGAACAGCAAGGTAACCTCTGACATCGCCATGGGTCCTGCTTGCGCTATCTTCGGCGTAGGTCTGGCTCTGGGCTTGGTTGCCCTGTTCTCAGCCATCCGTCAGGCAAAGGTTTGTGCTAACGGTATCAGCGCTATCGGTGCTGGTCACAGCGCATTCGGTACCACCATGGTATTGGCTGTGTTCCCCGAGCTCTACGCCATCCTCGGTCTCTTGGTATTGATCCTGACAGCCAACGCCCTCTAATCTATTTCAGAAAAAGAAGTAAAGGCAAGAAGCGCAATGCTCCTTGCCTTTTTTGTTTATTCTAGTTGAAACTAGTTCTAACTAGTTTAACTAGCCCCATCTAGAATCTCCCTCTCCCTCGGGGAGGGTTGGGGTGGGGGTCTCTTGCGCCTCTTGCGCCACCTCTCATGCCTTTTCCTCCGAACTTGCCGAATCTCAGGTTAGCCGAGAACATCACGTAGCTATGCACCATCTCTGTCTGCGTATCAGTCCTGCTGGTTGCCGATACAGAGCGGTTGATGTCATCGCGTTGCCCCAGGATATCCACAGCCCTAAGCGACAGGGTTAGGATTCTGTGTGGGAGCATACGCTGGCTGATGCTGGCATTCCAGATGAGGCGACTGGTATTCATGTTGTCATCCGAGTATCCGCGTCGGCAGTTCTCGTTGATATCCGATGAAATGGTCATATCCCATGGAGTCTTAATCACGAAGGAGCCGCCGAACGAGAAGTCGTGGTGATCCAGATTCGAGGCCGAGGCATTGGTGCTACGGTTCAGGCTGTAGCCGAAGTTGCCGTTGATATTGGCATTCACGCTCCATCGGTTATCCCAGTCGCGTCGGTATGTCAGACGCAGTCGCTGTCTGAAGTTGCCGCTGCGGGTGGTGTTCTCAACTGTTGTAGCATCTTGGCTTCTGTATAGGAATCCCACCGCGTTGGTATAGTTGGCCGATGTGCCCGAGCTGATATGCCAATGTTTCTGAGCATCCAGTGCTGTATTGAAGTTGAAGTTGGCCGATGCATTCCAGTTGCCATTCACATTCACGGGCATCGTGGTACGTCCGCCGGTTGTCTCGTTATATTCTGTACGGTTGGTGGTACTGTTCTGTGTTGTCCTGAATTGCAGGTTCAGGGCCGATGTCCGCTGGTACTCCACCACGCTCCTGCGGTAATCCAGGTTGAAGCTCTGAGTGAACGACGGTTTCAGTGTGGCATTACCGATGCGGATATTCAGCGGGTTGGCATCCGACAGGGTATCCGGAATCATATCCGTCATATTTGGCTGTCCCGTGCTGGCGTTGTAGCGGGCTTCCAGTTGTTCCTGTCTGCTGAACTTATAGCGGAAGAACAGGGTAGGAGCTATGTTGGCAACTGTTCGGGTCAGTACGGTATCTATGCGTCCTTTCTGGTAGTCCACCGTGCTTACTTGGGGGCGTACGTTACCGCCAATGGAGAGCTCGTATCGTGTCCTGTTGATACGGAGCTGTAACCTCACGTTGTGGTTGTGGTGGTAGTTCTTCGTATAGTTACACTGTTGTTTATCGCGGACAGTATAAGACGAGTAGTAGAAGTCAGTGTAGTTCCATTCGTTCACTCCCAGGATTTCGTTATAGGGGTCGAAGATAGATCTCACCTCGCGACTGTTGTCCCTGTAGTTATAGCTGTAGTCGTAATGCAGCTGCAGGTAGGTCTGGAAGGCGATAGGTTCGCTATAGCTGATACCTGCGTTTACGTTGTAGTTCTTCTGCGGGTTCTCGTTGTACTGCACCTTATGGTATATACTGTCCCCTCCGTCGTGTGCCAGAATCTGGTAATAATCGGTAAGGCTGTAGTTGGTGCTCTCCCCGTTACTCTTTCCATAGCCTCCGCTCATGTTCAGGGTAATGTTCCGTCCCGGTTTCTTCAGTCGTTTGTTTACCTGGAGCGATGCCGAGGCATTGATGTTATTCGATGCGCTGACGCTCGATCCCCTGCGGTGGTTCACACCGATGATGTCGCTGAGCTGCTTGTAATCAGCCAGCGGATCTTTGGTGTAATCGTAGGGGTTGTCGCAGAAGGCGGCCGACTCGTTGTCGTTCTCGTTGTGACTGTTGCCATAGCTGAATTCGGGGCGGAACAGTATGTTCCAGGTCGAGTCAGGCCGCCATTCTACTCTGTATTGAAAGTTCAGGTTCTTGTTGTCCCCGCTGCTCCAGTTATGGCTGTTGGTATAGGCCGAGTTTTTGATTTCAAAATTTTGGCTATTGCTGAAACTTTCGTTGCTTTGTTCTCTGAAGTTACCGTTTATGCTACCGTTCAGTTCTATTACCTTGTTCTGCCAGTTCATGGTAGCACCCACGTTTTGGTTGTCTGTCATACCATTGCCATTGGTATTGTTGGCGTTTCCTACCAGGCTGAACTTCTGATCTCCTATGAAGCGGTTCAGGTTCAGACGTCCGTTGTAACGTTCTTTCGTTCCGTAGGCACCGTTCAAATTCCCGAAGAACCCTCGTTTCCTGTTTTTCTTGATGGCAAGGTCCAGTACCGTTCTCTCTTCGCCGTCGTCTATGCCGGTGATACGGGCGCGGTCACTCTTCTTGTCGTAGGCTTTCACCTTGTCCACTATCTCGGCTGGCAGGTTCTGCAACACCATATTACGGTTATTGCCGAAGAACTCTTTTCCGTCCACCAGTATCTGACTGATATTCTTTCCGTTGAAGGTAAAGCTGCCGTCTTCCTCTTCCACTATGCCGGGCAGTTTCTTTATCAGCTCCTCCACCATGGCACCGTCTTCCAGTTTGAAGGCATCTGCGTTATACATCACGGTGTCGTCCACTACGGTCAGTTCGGCCAGTTTCCCTTCTATCACCGCCTCCTTCATCACGGTAGCCGCTTCGCGCATCATTATGTCGCTCACCTTGAAGTTTCCGGAACGCTCGGGTAGGGTAACGGCAAAGATCTGTTCCTTGTAACCCATATAAGAAACTTTAATGGTGTATTTTCCTGCCCGGATATTGGGGAGCAGGAATCTTCCGTTTTCAGCCGTCAAGGCTCCTGCTATCATAGAATCCTTCGCATTGTACAGTTTTATGGTAGCTCCCTCCATGGGAGTCAGCGTCTGGTTTTCAAAGACGGTACCACGCACATTTACCCTCGCCACTCCGTTGCTTCTGGCAGGCTGAATGGCGGGCGCAGACTGCTGAGCCATGATTCTGCTAACAGGAATCACGAGCATCAACAAAATCATCAACAGAAAAGCATAATGCTTTTGCATACAATCATATGACTCCCAAAACCATAAAGGGTTTAATTCTGATTCATAATTAGTTTGTTGTTTATTGGTTATTGGTTAGCGGTTAGCGAATAATTTTCAACTTTCAATTCTGACCTTCGGTCGAGCCTGCTCATGCTCGGGATAGTCCAAGCAAGCTTGGCTCTTCGCTCGCTCACTCGCAGCCTTCAACTTTCAACTTTCAATTTTCAATTCTCAATTCTCAATGACGTGTCATTTTCTAAAGTAAAAAAATCAATTATTCAAGGAGCAATAGTATATAAGGTACTATTTTTGCACCGGATATAAGATAAATTTACTAGTCACGCTAGTATAACTAGTCAAACTAGATTAATATTAATAATGAAAGCAAACAAGAACTTTTTTGCCGTAGATTTAGGCGCCACCAGCGGAAGAACCATCCTGGGTTCTATAGAAGATGGAAAGCTTACACAACGTGAGTTGACCCGCTTTCCCAATCAGATTATCCAAATGCACGGTCATTACTATTGGGATATCTATGCCCTGTATAACGAGATTGTTCGTGGTCTGAAAGTTGTTGCCGACGAGAAAATAGAACTCACCAGTATCGGTATCGACACTTGGGGTGTGGATTTCGTTTGTGTGGGCCAGGATGGACACCTCCTGCGCAATCCATATAGCTATCGCGACCCCCATACCTTCGGTGCCATGGAAGAGTATTTCCGATTTGTACCCAAGGAGAAGGTGTATGATAAGACAGGCATCCAGTTCATGAATTTCAACTCGTTGTTCCAACTCTTTACTATGCGTAAGAACAACGATTCAGCCTTGAACGCCGCTCATAAGATTCTCTTTATGCCCGATGCTCTCATGTATATGCTCACGGGCGAGGCTGTCTGCGAATATACCATACTCTCCACCAGCCAGATGCTGAATCCCCGTACCGGTAAGATTGACCCGGAGCTGTTGGATGTGATAGGCCTCAAGGAGAGTCAGTTCGGCCGTTATGTCAATCCCGGTGATAGGGTAGGGTGCCTCACTCCCGAGGTACAGAAACTGACGGGTCTCGGCCCTGTCCCTGTTGTCGCTGTTGCCGGACACGATACCGCTTCTGCCGTTGCTGCTGTACCAGCCCAGACTCCCAACTGCGCCTATCTCAGTTGTGGCACCTGGAGTCTTCTGGGTATTGAGAGCCCCGAGGCTATTATCAACGAGAAGAGCTATCGGTATAACTTTACCAACGAAGGTGGTGTAGAGGGTACTACCCGTTTCCTTAAAAATATCTGTGGCATGTGGCTCTTGGAGCGTTGCCGTCAGGAATGGACAGATGCCCCGGATAATGTGAACAAGGTAAATGATGAGGCTATGCAGGCAGAGCCCTTCCGCAGTTTCGTCAACCCCGATGACCCACGTTTCGCCAATCCCCCCAGCATGGTGGAGGCTATTCAGGGCTATTGCCGTGAAACGGGGCAACCCATCCCCGAAACTTATCGCCAACAGGCTCGTTGCATCTTCGAGAGCCTGGCTCTCCGTTACCGTCAGGTAATAGGCTATTTGAACGAGTTGGCACCCTTCCCCATCGAGAAGCTGCACGTCATAGGTGGTGGCACATACAATCGCCATCTGATGCAGATGACGGCTGATAGCATCAACCTCCCCGTTATAACGGGTCCCGTAGAGGGAACTGCCATTGGCAATATTATGTTGCAAGCCAAAGCTGCCGGTATGGTTACCGACATTTTCCAGATGCGCAGAATCATAGCTGATAGCATAGAGTTGCATACCTACCTCCCCAAGGACACTCATTCCTGGGAGGAAGCCTATAAGAGATTCCTGGGCTATTCTAGGTTATCCTAGTCCCACTAGCCGTTCTAGTCCTACTAGTTAAACTAGTTCCTCTAGCTAATTATATAAACTATATAAAATATGAATAAAGAAAATTTTTCCCAAGCTTACGCTATTGCTCAGCAGCGCTACGCAGAAATCGGAGTTGACACCGAGAATGTATTGAAACAAATGCAGGACTTCCACCTCTCCCTCCATTGTTGGCAGGCCGACGATGTGAAAGGTTTCGAGGTGCAGGCAGGAGCCCTCAGTGGAGGCATCCAGAGCACAGGTGATTTCCCCGGTGCCGCTCGTAACATCGACGAACTGCGTTCGGATATCCTCATGGCCATGAGCCTCATCCCCGGTAATCACCGTCTGAACCTGCACGAGATCTACGGCGATTTCCAGGGCAAGGTTGTTGACCGCGACGAGGTGACCGTAGAGTACTTCCAGAGTTGGATTGACTGGGCCAAAGAGCATAACACTAAGTTGGATTTCAACAGCACCAGCTTCTCGCATCCCAAGAGTGGTAATCTTTCTCTTTCCAACCCCGACAAGGGTATTCGTGATTTTTGGATCGAGCATACCAAGCGTTGCCGTGACATAGCCAATGCCATGGGAGAGGCACAGGACGACCCCTGTATCATGAACCTTTGGGTACATGATGGCTGCAAGGACCAGAGTGTCAACCATATGTTATACCGCCATCTCCTAAAGGAATCTCTCGATGAGATTTTCCAGAAGAAGCAGCCCATGATGAAGGATTGTCTCGAGGGTAAGGTCTTTGGTATCGGTCTGGAGAGTTTCACCGTCGGCTCACACGATTTCTATACAGCTTATTGTTCTAAGAATAATGTTATCCAGACTATCGATACGGGTCATTATCATCCTACAGAGAGTCCTGCCGACAAAGTAAGCGCCCTGCTTGATTTCGTTCCTGAATTGATGCTGCATGTCAGTCGTCCTGTCCGTTGGGATTCCGACCATGTAACCATCATGGACGACCCCACCCAGGAACTCTTCTCCGAGATCGTACGTGCCGGAGCCCTCAACCGTGTTCACTATGGCCTCGACTTCTTCGATGGCAGCATTAACCGTATCGGTGCTTATGTTATTGGTTCACGCAGTGCCCAGAAGTGTATGCTTCGTGCCCTCCTCGAACCCACCCAGACTATCCGTCAGTACGAACTGGCAGGCGAAGGCTACAAGGTGCTGGCTCTTTTGGAGGAAGCCAAAGCTCTTCCCTGGCAGGCTGTTTACGATGAGTTCTGTATCCGTAACAATGTTCCTGTGGGTCAGAACTTCATAAAAGAGATAGATAATTACGTTGCTGAAGTAACGAGTAAGAGATAACGGGAACAGCCTCACCCCTAACCCCGGCCTCACCCCTAACCCCTCTCCGAGGAGAGGGGAACTTTAAACTCTAAACGGTAAACGGTAAACGGTAAACTCTAAACTTAAAAGAAGAGTCTCTAACCTTTCAATTTTCAATTCTCAATTCTCAATTATGATAACCCTCGGTCTCCTCATCATCGCCGTTGGCGCTTTTTGTCAGTCGAGCTGTTATGTGCCCATCAACAAGATTAAGTCTTGGAGTTGGGAGAGTTATTGGATAGTTCAAGGCATCTTTGCTTGGCTCATCCTGCCCTTCCTGGGTGCCTTGTTAGCTGTTCCACAAGGGCATAGCCTCTGTGAGCTTTTCACGACAGATAATAGTTTTAATATTGGTATGACCATCCTCTTCGGCGCACTCTGGGGCGTAGGCGGACTCACTTTTGGTCTTAGCATGCGCTATCTGGGTGTTGCCTTGGGGCAGAGCATAGCCTTAGGCACCTGTGCTGCTTTGGGTACTATCATGGGTCCTGTGTTCCTCAGTTGGTTCTTCCCCGAGCAGGATCCTCTCTCCAAGCTCACCTACTCAGTGCTCATTGGTGTGGCTGTCACGCTCATTGGTATTGCCATCATCGGTGTTGCCGGCAATATGAAAGCAAAGGCCCTTTCTAATTCCCTCCCTAAAGGAGAGGGCCAGGGAGGGGCTGGGGATTTCAACTTCCCCAAGGGACTCAGCATAGCCCTCTTGGCTGGCTTTATGAGCGGTTGCTTCAATGTGGGTCTTGCTTTCGGTGCTGATATCAATTTCGGCGAACTCACCGACCCTATGTATCGTGCCCTTCCAGCCGTCATGCTGGTAACACTGGGCGGTTTTGTCACCAATGCCGTCTATTGCTTCTGCCAGAACCAAAAGAACAAGACCTGGTCGGATTACTCCAACACAGCCGTCTGGGGCAACAACCTTCTGTTCTGTCTCTTGGCTGGTGCCCTGTGGTACAGTCAGTTCTTTGGCCTGTCGTTGGGCCAGGGCTTCCTGCAGGAGTCTCCCGACCTGATTACCTTCTCGTTCTGCATCCTTATGGCCCTGAATGTCACCTTCAGTAATGTCTGGGGCATTATCCTTAAGGAATGGAAAGGTTGCAGTCGTAAGACTGTTATCGTTCTTCTCGTAGGTTTGGCGGTGCTAATCTTCAGTTCTTTTATACCACAGATATTATAAAGTTTAAAGTTTATAGAATCAAGAATAAAAAAATAAAGTGTTGAGTTTAGAGTTTAGAGTCAATTCATTTGGTTTAGAGCTTGTCATTTAATTTAGTTAGAGTTAAATCTGTTAATTTAGTTTAGGGTTTAGTTAGTTAATTTAGTTTGGATTTGATTTCTTTGATTCTTTACTCTTCACTCTTCACTTTTTAATTTTCAAAGTTCAATGGAAAAAAGCATTCTAACCAGCCGTGAAGGCCTACAATCCGTTATCAATCAGATAGCCGAAGTCACTGGTTACCTCTGGCAGAACGGATGGGCTGAGCGCAACGGTGGCAACATCACCGTAAATATCACTGAGTTTGCAGATGCAGAGATGGCCGCAATGCCGGCTCTTGCACCTGCCATACAGATTGGCAAGGTCCTTCCATACCTTAAAGGCAAGTATTTCTATGCTAAGGGAACAGGCAAGCGCATGCGCGACTTGGCTCGTTATCCCATGCAGAACGGCTCCATCATCCGTATCTGTGATGATTGTGCCAGCTACGAGATTATTGCCGATGAGCCCGTTCTGCCTACCAGTGAATTGCCCAGCCACCTGGCCCTGCAGAATTATCTCCTGCAGACTGGTAGCTGCTATAAAGCCACTCTGCATACTCATCCCATAGAGCTGGTCGCAATGTCACACCTCAAAAGATTCCTTCAGGAAGGAGAGTTGACCCGTGTCCTCTGGTCCATGATACCCGAGACCCTGGCTTTTGCTCCCTTAGGCATCGGCATTGTGCCGTACAAGATACCCGGTTCTATAGAACTGGCAGATGCTACATTGGAGCAGATAAAGAAACACGATGTCGTCTTATGGGAGAAGCACGGTACAGTAGCCGTAGGCAAAGATATCATGGATGCCTTCGATCAGACCGATGTTCTCTGTAAGGCTGCCAAGATATACCTCTCTGCCCGCACCATGGGTTCAGAGCCCGAGGGCATGACCCCAGAAGCCATCCGGGAAATCCAGCAGGTCTTTAATCTGCCGAAGGAGAGGAATTGTTAACTCCGCCTTTCACAAGGTTAGTGTTGCAGTGGGTTTTGCCCACTGCATCTAACCCTTCCACCAGATGTCTTTGGTGCAACACAAGGCCTGCGCTACACAGTTCATAGTTTTGCAGAAGGGCACGCTGACAGCATCATCTTTCTTACGGTATTGGTATTGCCATGGGCTAACAAGAAGCATCTTGCCCGTGGCACAATATTCTATGCGTTCTGCTGATGGGTGGTAAACCTCAGGGAATCCGTTGTCCACTACCAACGCCACCGGAAAGCCGCGGCGCAGTGCTTCGTCCATAATCTCCTGTTCACCCTTGGCTATGCGGGCGCTTACCAATACCGTTCCGCGTTCAGCCTCTTCCAGGCAGCGCCTCTTCTGTTCACTGAGACGCGCCGCATCTTTTCTGTGGCATACCACGGGCAGGCAGCGCTGCGTCAGCAGCTCCCTGTTTCCATAGCTATCACAGTAAATTTTACCGTCCGCCAAAAGCAGGCGAAGCTCTAACTGGCATAAAGCCTCTTGTTTGACCAGATGTGCAGGGCATTCACGCTGCAAGAAACCCCGCAGGGCGGTAAGCGTTATGGCTGTATCAATACCACCGCGTTGCGGCATTAACATAGAACGGTTACTGGTGCGTAACAGGCGGCTACGCGGGTTTGCGGCAATATAAGCACGTTGGGTTGCCAGTTGTGCGTCATCCACAGGTATCACATCACAGTATCCAGGGTTGAATAGTGGCTGCCTCTCATTGGTCAGCGCCAAAGCGGGTTCCGCCCGCCTCTCATTTATCAGCGCCAAAGCGGCTTCCGCCCGCTTCTCTTTTATCAGCGCCAAGGCGGGTTCCGCCCGCCTCTCATTGGTCAGCGCTAAAGCGGGTTCCGCCCGCCTCTCATTGGTCAGCGCCAAAGCGGGTTCCGCCCGCTTCTCATTGGTCAGCGCTAAAGCGGCTTCCGCCCGCTTCTCATCCCCCCGCTGCGTTATCTCCCAAAAGCGGCGGTTGCACCCCAGTTTAAACCCTGCTATCACCTGCCCAATGGTCTGTATCTTGCCATTCTGGCTTACAATCCTGTCCTGCACCACCATAAGGGCATGCAGATGCTCTGGCATAATCACATAATCCTGAATGGTTATCATAGGGTAAAAGGCATGGATGGTATGCAAAAGTTCATACTCAACCATTTGCCCTACGGGTGAAAGGGCGGTATGTGGTGCATCTGTGCTGCCATCGGGTGCCGATAGGTTGCCAACCACCTTTCCTAGGACCTGCCCCAACTCATCTGCCACATGAATGGTGATATGGTATACCCCGGCTCGCGTGTAATCATGAGCCGTGGCACGCCATGTCATTCTGTGTTTGTTGTTATCCAACTTCGCTAACCGCTAATCGCTTTTCAGGCATTATTCTCCCTTCCCTTGGGGAGGGGACGGGGGTAGGCTATAAAAAGAAAGACAATTAGCAACACCGCCAATACCACCAGTGCGCCATAGGCGATGGCTTCTGTTACGTGAACGGTTTGGGGATCGAAGGTCATTACCACCGTGTGCTTTCCTGCGGGGATGCGGATGGCACGCAGTACATAGTTGGCACGGGCTATGGAGGCCTCCTGGCCGTCTATGGTGCAGGTCCAACCGGGATAGTAGATCTCGCTGAATACCACTACGCCTCCCTTCTGGGAATTAACCTCATAGCTCAGGCGGTTAGCCTCATATCCTGCCAGGGTTACCTGTGCTGTTGTGTCAGCCTGCAGGGCCTCTTCGCCCAGGACGTCCTTAAATGCCTTGTCTACCACTGCCACATGCTTGGTATCCAATCCGTGCAGGGCAGCTATCTCGGCATCAGCATCGTCTACATACTGTACCTTGTTTACAAACCAAGCATTGCCGTTGGCCCATGGGTTCATGACGGGCAGCTTGCCGTTGTCCTTCAGCGGTAGGATGGCATACTTGGTGTTCAGCATATTAAGCACGGGGTACAGGCTGTCACCATTAACGGTCTCCAGCATGCCTGCAGACTCAATGGCAGCCTGATGCATGGCACGCATCTCTGATGTTATGTGCTCCTCTATCAGCTCCTGATAGCGACGCAGCTTGGCGGCATGGTAACCACCGATACTCTTGTGATAATAAGAAGTGGTATTATCATTAAAGGTGCTGACCGTCATGTTCAGCACACGATAGTACTTGGCTGAATCCTGCATGATAAGCTGGTCGGCCTGACTGGCAGGGAAGGCCTGCGCGTTGCTGCGAGGAGTAACGAACATGCTATCATTCAGGTAACGCTTGTTGATGCCCCACATATCAGCCAGACAGAGAACAAGGATACATGCCACCATGGGCACGGTCTTGATCTTACCCCAGCGGTAAACCAGCAGGATCATTGTTCCCACACAGATGATGATGAAGCTACGCATAGCATCTGCCGTGAACATAGCCTGACGCATCTCAGAGAGGTTATCCATCAGCTGAAGGATAACGTTCTGGGGCACACCGTTCTGTGCCAGTCCCTGCAGGGCCATAGTCTCCTGACTGGATATATAGTTGCCGAAGAACGCATCAGGCATCAGCCAGAACAGGAAGCACATTCCGCCGGTTGCAGCGAAGGAAATTAAGAGTGAAGAATTCTGACTGAAGAATGAGGACCCTCCCTTTGTCCCTCCCCCAAAGGGGGAGCCGGAGGGGGCTTCTGCAATCTCTTTCAGTGCCAGCATAGCCAGCAGGGGTATCGTGAACTCCGCTATAACCAGGATGCTGGCTACGGTGCGGAACTTATCGTACATAGGAATGTAATCCAGGAAGAAGTCCGTGAAGGGCATGAAGTTCTTACCCCACGACAGCAGGATGCTCAGGATGGTAGCAGCCAGGAGGCACCACTTCATGGGGCCTTTTACGATGAACAGTCCCAGCACAAAGAGGAAGAGCACAAAGGCACCCACATATACGGGACCGCTGGTACCGGGCTGCTCGCCCCAGTACTGACCCATCTGGCGATATACACTCATAAACTGGTTGTCGGCATGCTTCATAGCCTCCTCGTTGGCAGCCAGGGGTACGCTGGCACCGCCCTTGGTGTTGGGCACCAACAGCGTCCATGTCTCTCCGATACCGTAGCTCCATGCCGTGATATAGCTGCGCTCCAGGCCGCTGTTGGTCTGGTCGGCAGCATCCTTGGTCTTCTGCGTCAGCTCACTCTTGCCGCGCATACTCTCCTTGCTGTATTCCCAGGTATGGTATAGGTTGCTCAGGTTGATGCATACACCCAGTATGCCGCCAATGGCAAAGCAGGCCGTGGCACGGAACCACTGCTTGAGTGTCTTCTGGCGGATAGCATCAATCAGGTATGCCAGGGCCATGAAACCCATCACAAAGAGGAAGTAGTAGGTCATCTGCACATGGTTGCTCAGAATCTGCAGAGCCGTGAAGATACCTGTTACCACCATACCTAACATATATTTACCTCTGTAGCAGAGCACCATACCGGCTATGGTAGGCGGAATGAAGCACAGGGTGAGGAGTTTCCATATATGGCCCGCCTGAATGATTATGAAGTAATAACTGCTGAAAGCCCATAGGATAGCACCCAAGGCAGCCATCCAGACGCTGAAGTTGAAGGCACGCATCAGAATATAGAAGCCCAGCAGCATCATGAAGACATAAGAAGCTACTGTGGGCAGGCCCAGGCGGTATATACTCTCGATGGTGCTCAGCTTGTCGGTGCTCGAGTAGCTGGGGCTCATCTGATAGGTGGGCATACCGCAGAATAGGGTATTGGTCCATCGTGTACGCTCCCCGTTATGGGCAGCACGGTACTGTTCCATCTCTATACCACTGCCGATGGCAGCATCATGGTCCTGGCCGGCCAGAATCTTACCGTCACGGATAGGACCCAGGAAGTAAATCAAACTGATGGCCACAAAGAACAGGATGGCCAAAAGATCGGGAAGAAACTTTTTATAATTCATAATTTCAACGATAACGTTAACGTTAACGATAACTTTTATTCTTTCATTTTTTTCTAAAGTCTAGAGCCTAAAGTCTAGAGCCTAAAGTCTTTAACCTTTAACCTATAACCTATAACCGTTATATTCTTCAAAGAACAAGAAAGTGAGAAGCGCAACATTAGATGAGCACTCCTCACTTCATAGGATTTCACTTTTAGAAAAGTTACCGCCCTTAACTCTCCCCCAAAGGGGGAGCAGGGAGGGGGCCACGTTTTTTACTTACGCAGACCCAGAGCCTTGACGATAGCACGGTAGCGGTTGATGTCGCGAGCCTTCAAGTAGTTAAGAAGTGCACGACGCTTACCTACCAGACCAGTCAGAGCGCGCTCTGTGCTGTGGTCTTTACGGTTCTGCTTCATGTGCTCAGTCAGATGGCTGATACGGAATGAAAACAAAGCAATCTGGCTCTCAGCGCTACCAGTATCGGTAGTACCCTTACCAAACTTGCCGAAGATCTCTTCTTTCTTTGCTGAATCCAAATACATAATTCTGTATTGTTTTTTAGTTAAACTTGTTTGTCGAGTAGCAACCTCTCTATGGCACTACCTCGCAAATGCGGGTGCAAAATTACGAAAAAAAATCAATTACCTATTATATATAGGCAATTATTTTTCAAAAAGCTGTCTTTTTTCATCTTTTCTTCTTCCGTGGGGAAGAATGAAAAGAAGCAAAAGAAGAAGGTTGCGATTAAGCGAGAGGAGAGCCAAACTTGTTTGGGCTATCCCGAGCGTGAGCAAGCTCGACCGAAGGTCAAGCCAAAAACGTCCTGAGCTCATGGGCCGCCTGGCTGGTTCTTGGAAGGCTGAAATGAACTCGCTACGCTCAGACAACATTTCAGCTATTTCTTCCAAGCACCAACCTGGCTCTAAAGACCCATTCGTGCGGAATGTTTTTTTTCCTCCCCATCCTCACCAAGGAGGGGGGCTTCTCAACCAGTTGCGGTTTATTGGAAGATAAGCGAACATGGTGAGCTTTAGACAACCATGGCTCACCCCGAAGGGGCAAAGGCTCCGTGAGCCATACCAAAACTTTGACGGAGGCGGCATATCAGCCGTAGTCAATTAAGCCTACCCCGATGTCGGGGGAGGTTGGGAGGGGGTAGGTACCCTCCTTAGGTAAGGAGGGGCGGGTGGTTGTGAAAAATAGAAAGAAGAAATGAACAGAACTTTTGGTTCTTTTACAAAAGAAAACCCCTCCATTGGGAGGGGGTAGGGGTGGGATCACTCACCAACAATTACCTCACTGTCTTTCAGCACCTTTCCGGCATCACCGCCGCCAAAGACATTGCCCCAGATGTGGGCGCCATTCTTAATCACCACCTTAGTCCAGGCAGAGAGGCTGAACCATTCGGGATTCAGTTCCTTCTCACCACGGCTGGCACCATATACTTCGCCGCCATAGAACTTGTTGTATTTGAATCCTGGGATAAAGTCATCGGGTGTACCTATGGTTCCTGCAATCTGTACCAGGTTGGCTGACATCTTTCCTAAGCCCTCTGTGGCATCGGAATTAGGTTTGATGGGTGACATGGCAGCAAATGGAGGACATACACTGGCTACCGAACCGCCGCCATATACATTACGGTGGATGGTACCGCCATTGATGTAAACAGAGGTGGTGTGAGTAACAGAACCCGCAGAGGGGCTGTTAGCTTCTATGGCATCGCCATGTTCATCCTTTACACCTGTATCATACTTGCCGATACCGGAACCGCCTCCAAAGACGTTGCCTCGATGCAGCCACTGTAAATTGTCAAGTTCCTCGTTAAGTGTCTTGCCTATTGTGCCAAAGAGTGTTCTGTAGTCATCGGTATAGGGAACACCTATTGTACCCTTGTTCACGGTTACCTTAGTACCACGGCGTACGTGTCCGTCCTGACCGCCGCCATATACAGAACCGTAGATGGTAGGTCCGGTGCTGTTGTCACCGATGGTAATATCCGTCTCGTTTACATAGCCTAGGAACAGGTAAGGACTGTCTTCGAAGTTCATTTTGTCCAGTTCTGTAACCTCAGCTGCAGCCTGACCGCGGCAACCGCCAAAGATGTTACCCGTAGGCAGGTCATCCTTAGACATCACCTTAACGAGGGCCTTCTTCTGGTTTGCATCGGCACTTGCCAGCACGGCTCCGAATGTTGACTCTGTGTATGTGGTGTTGTCCGCATTCAGTAACTTGACGGTAGTACCGGAAGTGGGGATGAAGCCCACTGTGCCGGCAGTTATGTTGATAACGTCTTTACCGCTGTGTTGGAAGTGGTAGCCATTGCTCTTTACAGTACAGGTATCACTCCATAGGTCGTCTGTAATCTTCTCGCCATAACCATTGGGGTAGTAGTCATCTGCACCGCTGGCATAGTTACCCTTACCTACAGAGCCTAAGTTACCACCGCCGTAGATGTTACGTACGACATGTCCACCGCTCATGATAACGTTGGTGTTGCCATATACCTTACCGGCAGTCAGGTCGGGATAGTCTTTGATACCTATCTTGTACGTTCCCTTACCCTTACCGCCGCCATAGATAGCGTGACCGATTAAGCCGTTCTTGACCTCAACCTTAGTATTTTCATATACATGACCGTTTTCACCACCGCCATATACAGATCCGGCAATGGCGTTTGCGGTGTCCTTGATTCTTACAGAGAACTTCCTCTTGCCGTCTTCGATGTTCTCAACGACGGTAAGGTCTTCTGCAGTCGCAGGAGCGGCATAATTGATTGATACTTCTGTTTCCCTCACGTTTGCAAATCCTGCTATCTTGTAACGGTCGCCAGCTTCGCCTCGCGTACCGCCGAATACGTCACCGTTATCCGAACCTGTTGTACCGATACGTCCGCCAGTGATATTGATGGTAGCCTTTCCGGTAGAGCGCTCTCCGCTCAAATTCTGATACACGTATTCTATTGGCCAGCTGAGTGCAAATCCATTGGCCGGGTTTTTGTGCTCTTTGGTGAGTCCTTCATTTATTCTACCTACAGAACCCATGGAGCCTCCTCCATAGACATTCTGTGTAATATGTCCGCCGGAGATGTTAATCTCGGTGTTACCAATTACACATCCAGCCCAAGCATTATGGGTGTCATCAATACCATCATCATCAGAGTCATACATGTCCGTACCGCAGCCGGAACCATAGACATTGCCTCGAGTTGTCCATGCTTTCTCGTTAATGCTTGCGTCATCGAATTCATACCAGGGGTCATCCGCATCTGCAATGCCGATGGTTCCGCTCTTTACATTCACTGTTGCATGAGTAAATACATGACCATTCTCACCACCGCCATATACAGAACCCTTGATATGTGGGCCAGCCTCTCCTGTCTCTCCAATATTTACAATAGAACTTTCCACCCATGCCATCTTGTCGTATGGGTCTTTAAATGCTGTATGAGTTACAGGAATTACCCATAATGTTGTGGGTTCTGGCTTCGCAATGTCACCGCGTGAAGAACCGAATACCATACCATTGTCGCGTCCGTTGATGCCGATGGTACCTCCCGTGATATTGATAGTAGCAACACCTGTGCTATTTGTCCATTTCAAAGGATTTCCCTCTGGAACCGTCTCCATGTAATAGAACTCTCCTGTATTGGTTTTTCCGTCAGAGTAGATAAATGTACCAATCGAAGCGATGGCACCGCCTCCATAGACATTATGGTAGATGTTACCGCCCGTGACATTGATTGTGGTATTTCCTTTGACAGTGCCGGATAGCGGATAGCTGGCGACACCTCTACCGCCACCATAGACGTTACCCATTGTGCTGCCGCCATACATCACGTAGCCGTCACCTTTCCTTACCTTATTCAGGCCGACTTCACCGCCGCTGATGGTTATGTTCGTATTACCTCCCACCTGTGCCAGCTTGCCACCGCCATAGACGCTTGCCTTCACCTTTCCGGCAGACATATTGATGGTGGCGTTACCGGTAACAAAACCTGCAGAATCCTGGGGAGCTGCAATACCGGCAGCTTTCTCGTCATCAGTCAATGCGCGATCGCTACCATATCCACCGCCAAAGATGCTTCCGAAGGTATATTGTGGTACGTTTCCTTTCTTGATTTCAGAACCTACAGAACCTCCGGTAAAGGTTATCGAGGTAGTACCCTTCACCTGGCCGAACTCTCCACCGCCATAGACACTATTCTTGACGGTACCGCCACTGACGTTTATGATTGACTTCTTGGTATGTCCCAGTTTGTTCCAAATGGGGTTGATGTTTCCATTAATCAGGGTCAGACGTCCCATACCGCCGCCAAAGATATTGCCGCCCTTCGAGTGGTAAATCTTCTTAATCGTAACTGTCTCATCGCTTTCCCTAACGGTGGTCTCGCTTTCGCCATCCGCCATCTTCTCCTTGAAGGTCAGATTTTCGAATTCGGTCTGCTTCAGGATAGTGTTTCTCAATTCCTCACTGGGATTATATATGTATTCGTAGTCATTACCAATGGTACCGCCGCTGATGTTGACTGTTACTACACCGTGAGTATCACCTGTCTGCATCTCGCCGTCACTGTCATTGATACCAACAGAACCTAATCGACCGCCGCCAAAGACACTGCCCAGCATGGTGCCGCCGCTGATATTGACATTCACATTACCACCGACGCGTCCGGCAAGTGCGTTCATACCTCCGAAGCCACGGCCACCACCGAAGATGTTTCCATCCACGTAACTGGTACCCCATGTACCGATGAGGGGGAATTGGATATCCTTATCATCCACCGTCTTTTTCGTTCCGTTCAGGATATTCAGGTGAGTATTACCGTTTATCCAACCGTCCTCGGCTCCACCGAATACAGAACCATATACCCATGCATCTCCACCGATGGTTACGTAGGCATCTTTTTCTACATTGGTAATTCCATCCAAGAATGTGCGTTCTTCACCCTTACCGCCACCGAATACGTAGCAAGTCACGGGGTGAGCGGCTATCTCATCCAGTGTACGTGGTACACCCAGTGTTCCGCCTGTCATCTTAACGTGGGTGTCACCCTTCACAGTGGTCATCTCGCAGCCGCCATACAGGCTGGTCAGGATATGACCGCCGGTAACCTCAACCCATGTGTCACCCCCCACATTTCCTGCGGTAGCTAGCCATTTGCCGGCTTCATAGGGGAAGTAGCCGGAGCCACCTCCATATACGCTACCGTTAAAGGAACGTCCGTCAGAGGCAATGTATCGGCCACCCTTAGTGGTTTTGGTGCTTTCATACTGTTCCAGTTCTCCTGTCTGGTTGGCAAACATGTCGTGAGGTGCATAGATATCGGTTGTCGTTACTTTACCGGCAGATATGGTCTTTCCATACAGCCAACTGTCGCATTCGGGCAGGGATTTAGCATATTGTGCAGTAACCAAAGCCTTATTATCAGTACTTACACCTGTTAAATCTCCATCTCCCAAGATTAAATGTCCTGCGGCCCACTCGGCATCAGTATAGCGACGGTTGACACCCTGATTTACCAAGATGGTTCCATTATCTTCGTCATCAGAAACCTTGGTCAAAAGAATATGTCCGTTACCAATCTGACAGTTGCCGCCAATCTTTACGCCGGTGTCGTGCAGTACGTGTCCGTTCTCGCCGCCGCCAAAGACAGAGCCCTTTACCCATGCCGTACCGTTGATGATTACCTCGGTGCTGTCAACAAAGGCTTTGTTAGCATCTGCAGGAAGATTGGTTCCCTGCCCGCCACCGAATACATGGCCGAAGTTGTCGGGCGCGTCATTTTCTTTGAAATTACCATCGTTATCCAGGTGGTACATTGTCATGTCGTTCGGACCAATCTCACCGTTGCTGATGGTTACATGGCATTCGCCGGTGCCCGCAGCACAACTGGAAGGTTTGCCGTCTGTGTTCGTAAAGTCACCCACATGTCCCATCTTACCTCCGCCATAGACAGACCCGGTGATAAAGGCTGCGTTGCGGGCTGGTATGGGTTTGGTATCTGTGGTTCCTGTTGTTGTTTCACCACTAATTACTTGTGTCCAATCCCATTTCAGGGTAGTCTCGTTATAGACGTATATTTTACCATCGGCATCTGATGTCTCAATCTTTCCGTTATCATTCAGCCATTCGCCAGTACCAATGTCAATATATGTGTTACCGATAATATTTGCCAAGTTACCGCCACCATAGATGGTACCAATCTTTCCAATAGCTAAGGTTGCATCACCACCAGCAACAATGCTCTCAACTTCGTATTGAGAATCTCCGGTTCCGTGTACGCCTTCCGTAAACGCTTCCTTAATGGTAGGAGTTACCCCTTCGTTATTGGCATAGTTGGCAGTTATCTTACCTTGTGTCATATTCACATTAATGTGCGGGCTGCCTATTACTAAAGCCTGGTCTCCGCCGCCATAGATAGTTCCTATCCTGGTTGCAGAGATAATATTAATTTGAGGATTGCGATGTGGTGTAGCCAATGCACCTGTATCATTGGCTTTGAGCGGTATACGGTTCTTAATGGCATTTCCCTGGTCATCTTTTAGCACAGGATCATCTACTGTAACAAGTTTGCCAGAACCGTCTCTTTGATATCCATAGACAGAGTATGGAGCATAATAACCGCCGCCATACAACTCACCGATGAAGATTGGCGTACAGCCTTTTTCCTCAATATTAATGGTGATGGCTCCATTAATGGTTCCGGCTTTGTTGTTACCACCGTATACCTTATCGTATGTTCCGTTGGTAATATTAATGGTTACATTATTATTGACATCTGCATTCTGTGAACCTCCGTAGTATGTACCGCCATCCTCCACACAGTCCAATACCACCTGGATTTCACCGTCCATCTCTGCGGTCTTGCTGCCACCATAGGTCTCATTTGTAATCAGCGGACAGGTTCCTGATTTCTGGTACTGCGACAATGCTACCGTACGGATATTTCCCTTCTCGTTACTACCTCCATAGATGGTATGGATACGTCCACCTGTAACCGTGGTGGTGGCATAGCCGGTTCCGTAAGAGTAGTTGGCTTCTCTGTCACTCTTCTCTGAGGAATTAGGCTTTGCTACTGTTTGGTATTTTGTGCCTTCACTTTCGCCATCTCCCTTAGTGCCGTCCGTGACGTGTTCCTCTGTAGCGTAGTATCCTACGTTAGCACCGGGATTCTCATACCACTTGCCATCTCTTAGCTGGTAGCTGTCCAAACCGTTGCCACCGCCAAAGAGTTCATCAATAACGAACACAGAACTTACGGTAACATTTGTGGCTGGTACTGATGCAGCATTACCACCGCCAT
>JAEEGK010003824.1_pt1 | contig 37266 bp, 28 predicted proteins | sample 8958771 | NCBI WGS metagenome assembly JAEEGK01 (sample SAMN16246547, study PRJNA631951) | gut metagenome | biome: gut microbiome; feature: rumen; material: SC-attached | host: Bos | place: Iran: Karaj | collected 2018-10
CAAGAAGGGCAGCGATGCCGAGATAGATTATCTTGTACAGCGGCACAATCAGATATTGCCGGTGGAAGTCAAGTCGGGCAAAACTGGCAAGATGCAGAGCCTACGTATATTTATGTCTCAAAAAAAATCGCCATTCGGCATCCGCACCTCGCTCGAGAATTTTTGCGAGTATCAAGATATAAAGGTGTATCCTCTGTATGCGGCGGGCAATATCGTGAGGGGGTAGGGGAGACTACGCCACCCTTATCCCCACCAGCGTCATGTCGTCAATCTGTGCACGGTTGCCGCGCCAGGCTGTGATGGCTTCGTTAAGTTTTGACATTTGTTCTGACATTGGCAGGGTGAAATTGGATGCAAGGAGATTGATGAGATTTTTGCGCATAAATTTACGTCCATTCCCAGCTTCGCCGCCAAATTGGTCTTGGATGCCGTCGGAAAACATATATACGGTGTCGCCGTGTTGAAGCGGCGTAGAGAGCGTCTGAAAATGCTCTTTCTCTGCATAATACCTGCCTACTGGCATAGCGTCGCCTTTCAGCAAAATTTTTTCGCCGTTGCGGACAATGTATGCGTTTTGGTTGGCGATGGCATAACGAAGTTCCATCGCTTCAAAGTCAAAACAGCATATCGTCATATCCATACCGTCTTTTATATCAAAGTTGTTTTGACTTGATACCAACGTTGTCTTGATGAAATCCCTCATCCTGTCGAGTACTGTTCCTGGATTCTCGGCGTCGTATTCCGTCACAAGATATTCTTTGAGACCCGAAAGTCCGAGCATCGAGAGAAATGCGCCCGGTATGCCGTGACCCGTGCAGTCGGCGGTGACCATCACTGCGTATTTGCCGCAACGTCCGCAGCGGTAATAATCGCCGCTTACAATGTCCCTCGGCTTGTAATACACAAAACTTTCGGGGAAAATGTCCCTTACTTCGTCTATCTTTGACACCGCCGCCTGTTGGATTCGTTGGGCATAGTTGACGCTTTTGATGATTTCGTTGCGCTGTGATTCTATTTTGTTTTTCTGTTCGATGATGTCATCGCGTTGCGCTTCTATTTCATCGCGTTGCGCTTCTATTTCGTCGCGTTGCGCTTCTATTTCGTCGCGTTGCGTTTCTATTTCTGTTTTTTGTTGTTGGAGTATTTCATTCTTTTCGGCGAGGGCTTTGTGGGCTTTTCTCTTGACCCAAAATATTCTTACAACCAATCCCAATCCAATCAAAAGCGCAATTATGATAATCCACATGCGGCGTTTTTCAGCGTTGTGAAGTTGTTCGGCGGTTTCGCGCTCTAATTTTTCTATCTTAACGGCCTGTTCTGCTTTAAAATCAGATATTGCGGAAACAGTGCTGTCGTTGAGATTTTTTTGCTTATACTCATTGTATTTTTCTGAACATTCGAATGCTTTTTTATAATCGCCGAGGTTGTTATAGATGTTTTTGAGGTTATAGTAATAATCACACCAATCGGTAGGGTCGGTTTCTTCGTTAAAGTTTTTGCCAATGTCAAGAACAGCCGCAAGTGCATCGTTATTCTGGTTGCAAAATATATAATAATCGGCGAGTATGTAAACGTGATAATAATAGTTTGTTGATGATTTTGCTAAATTACTGTAATACACTTCACACTTTTTCATATAAATAGCGCAGGTATCCGCAAATTTTTTTTCGCCAGTATTTTTCGCTTGTTCTATATATAATGCGGCAAGGCTTTCGTAACACCAATATTTCCTTTCCGCGTCGTTCCAAATAGAATCAAATATATTCAACGCTTTAATAAAATAATACTTGGCTGTGTAGAAATCGTTTGTCGTGAGACTATCCTTTTGCGTTACGTTTTCTCCAAGCCTGTAATAGTCGTAGGCGCATTTCAGTATATCTCCACTTGCAGAATCTATTTCGAGTGCTTTTTCATAAAAATTTTTAGCTTCATTGAGTAGCCCTCTATTTGAGCAACTTAGACCTAAATGTTCGTAACAAAATGAAATACAAGCAGTGTCTTTGTTTTTTATGCTTAAATCTAATGATTTATTAAAGTAGAAAGTCATACTATCTGTTTTGTTCATATAATTGTATGTTAAAGCGATGTTTTGTAGATGCCAAGCAACGAATTTTGATGTATCTGCGCAAGATTGGAGAGCCATAAATGCATAATCTAATGCTTTTCGGTATTTGCCCAAAAGTTGGTAACTTTCGATGATTGAAGATTGATTGATGAAGATTAATTCATCGTCTTTTTTGTCGCAATAATCCAATGAAAGTGATGCGTATTTTATTATGGAATCTGAATTGCCTGTTGTAGAGGCTATTTCATAGTAATATTTTGCCTTCTCGCTGTCGGGCGTGTCGGGCTTAATCAAGCTGAGTATGCTGTCGATTTCTTTTTGAGATTGATTGTCGTCATCCTCCTGCGCTGCGGCGGTGATTGGCGCGACAAGGAGAAGGATGATGATATAGAGGGTCAAGTGGCGCATGATATGTTGGATTATTGTTGGTTTTGTCCTTGCAAATATAGTGCAATCATTGTTGTTGTGCAAATTTTTTTTTGATTGATTGACGTAAAATTGGTTTTGTCAAAATATTCATCTGCGTTTTTGTTTTTATGAAAACTCTGTTGCCGTTGCCGGAGGGTATGGAGATTGTAAGAGTGGAGTATCTCACAAACTGAGGCTGCAAAACTTAGTAACGATGAAATTATGGCGTTGTTATCATCTATAATTATTAACCCAAAAATACCATTCCCTTAACATTCAACTCCCAAATAATCACTACCTTTGCAGTCTGAATTTATAGCGGAATACAAGTCTCCGGGCGGCTGACGCGGCTCGCACAATGGGATTAGATGGGAAAGAAGCCAGGAGGTTCGTATTGCCGTAGTGGTAATTAATAACATAAAAACGACAAATGAACTTTCAGGAAATCGGGTTGAAACAACCCCTCATCGACGCCGTTACCGAAATGGGTTTCGAGCAGTTGACCCCTATTCAGGAAAAGACTATTCCTTTCATCACAAGCAATGGCGGCGACCTCATCGCCCTCGCGCAGACCGGCACAGGCAAGACAGCGGCTTTTGGTCTGCCCGTTCTCAATCAGATTGACATCGACAACACTGACACTCAGGTGCTTGTACTCTGTCCGACCCGCGAACTCTGTCTCCAGATTACCGGCGACCTGACCAATTTTTCCAAGTTCCTCAAAGGACTTTCCATCGTCCCCGTGTATGGCGGCGCAAGCATCTCCACGCAAATCAAGCAGTTGAAAAAGAGTTGCCAGATTGTTGTGGCCACTCCCGGACGCGCCATCGACCTTATGGAGCGCAAGGCGTTGAAGATAGACGCAATACAATGGCTCATCCTCGACGAGGCTGACGAAATGCTCTCGATGGGTTTCAAGGAAGACCTCGACACCATCCTCGCCGACACTCCCGAAGACAAGACCGTGCTCCTGTTCTCCGCTACTATGCCCGCCGACATCGAGCGTATGGCTCATTCCTATATGAAAAATCCGCAGGAGATAGCCGTCGCAGCCAAGAATATCGCCGCCGAAAATGTTGAGCATCAATATTTTATGGTGCGCGCCAAAGACCGTTACGAGGCACTCAAACGTGTCGCCGACGTCAATCCCGACATCTACGCAATTGTATTCTGCCGCACGAGGATGGAATGCAAGGAAGTTGCCGACAAGTTGATGGCAGACGGTTACAACGCCGACGCCCTCCACGGCGACCTCTCTCAGGCGCAGAGGGACAATGTGATGCAGAGGTTCCGCAGTCGTCATCTGCAAATCCTTGTTGCTACCGACGTGGCGGCGCGTGGATTGGATGTCAACGACCTTTCACACGTTATCAATTACAACCTTCCCGACGACCCCGAAGTGTATGTTCACCGTTCGGGCAGGACAGGCAGAGCTGGCAAATCGGGTGTTTCGATTTCGCTTCTCCACCTCAAAGAGAAGGGCAAGCTCCGCACCATCGAGAAGATTTGCAAGAAGAAATTTGAGCGCAAGCCCGTTCCCAACGGACGAGAAATCTGCGAAATCCAGCTCCTCAATTTCATCGACAAGGTGAAGAATGTGGAGATTGACGAGACGCAGATAGAGGCTTTCAGCGCACAGATTGCCGAAAAATTTGCCGATATGAGCCGCGACCAGATTATCAAGAAATTTGTGTCGATGGAGTTCAATAGGTTCCTCGATTATTACCGCAACGCCCAGGACATCAACGTGGATCTCGACGACCGCGACAAGGAAAAGGGCGGCAAGAAAGACCGCAAGCGCGACCGTGGCGACCGTTTCGACGACCGTTATGACGACCGCGACGACCGCCGTGAACGTTCAGACCGTCGTGGTGGCAAGCGAGACCGCGACCGCCGCGAATATGGTAAGGATTATTCGAGGCTTTTTATTTCGCTCGGCAGCAAGGATTACGTATCGCCCGGCACAATGATGGGCTTTGTGAACCGCGTAGTGGACAATCGCGAAGTTTCCATAGGCAAGATTGACATTCAGAAAAATTTCTCTTTCTTTGAGGTTGATACTGAACATCTCCAAGAAGTGCTTGACGCAATGCGTGATGCACAGTTTGACGGTCAGTCAGTAACCGTGGAGCAAGCATCCTCCAACGGCGAACACACTCCGCACAAGCCCAACCGCAAGGAACGCCGCGCAGCGATGTTTGGCAACAAAGACGATTGGAAGTCCCGCGACAACGACCGTGCTTCCGACCGTATCGACCGCAACTTCGACCGCCGCAAGTCGCCATACTTCGACGAAAACGACGAGCAGTTTATGTTTGGCAAGAAGAAGCGCGAGCGCAACGAATATCACAGGAAAGGTTTCAGGGGTAAATAATCGTTATTTCGTTTATAATCCAATATCCACATTCTCCGCACATCTCGGTTTTACCGTTGGTGTGCGGAGTTTTTTGTATAATTTTTGTATAAAAATGTCATTCAAAACATATAATTTCTTTTAATTTAACATTAATTAATTGTTAACCATTCCTGTTAATTTTTTGAAAATCAATACTTAGCTTTTTTAAAGGAGAGATGTCCTATCTGAAAAAGTGGAACATTTTACATTTTTTTACGTATAACCAAGCAATAAGAATAATCAACAAAAAATTAAATCTATTAGATTATGAACAAATCTGTATTCTTCCACGACCAAATTACAAAGGTCGATATGGGCAAAGGCGTTGTACGTCAGGATTTTGCAAGCGGCAAAAATATGAACGTACTCCATTGGAACATGTCCGACAAGTCTGTTGTCGGAATGCACACCCATCCTCAGGAGCAGTTTGGCTATTGCATCAAGGGCGGCTTCGAACTCACAATTGGCGAAGAAGTATTCCATCTCAAGGCTGGCGACGCCTATCTTGTTCCCGCCAACGTGCCGCACGCTTTCGTGGCAGTAGGCGAAACCGAAGCAATCGACGTTTTCTCTCCAATCAAAACTGAATTTCCGTGGGACAAGAAGTAATCCGAATTTCACTTCTAAAAAAGAATAAAAAAACTACAAAAGATGAATTTTGTTAGGAATTGTATATTGAGTGTTTTCTGTTTGTCGGCGATGCTTGTCGCATCATGCTCTGACGGAGACACACGAAATAAGCCTGTTGCACCCAAGGTAGAAGAACCGGCATTGATTCCGGCTCCGGCTAATGCCGAGGCTGTGGATCTTGGTCTTCCAAGTGGCACCAAATGGGCCAATCTAAATATCGGTGCAACAAAACCGGAAGATTATGGAGTCTATTTTGCCTGGGCGGAGACTCGCGGTCATGCCGGCGATACTAAGCGCAAGTTCGATTTGGTGTCGTACAAATGGTTTGACGTTGAGAAAGGCGTGTACACGAGGTATTGCGCCGATGCAAGTTTCGGTCAGGTGGACAACATCAAATTTCTTCCCTTTGAAGACGATGCCGCCCGTGCCAACTGGGGAGAGCCTTGGCAGCTGCCTACATTTGACGACATCCTCGAATTGGTGGACAACACAACGCACGAATGGACTACCCTCAACGGTGTCGAGGGCTGCAAGTTGACAAGCAAGATCAACGGCAACTCTGTCTTTTTCCCGGCAACGGGATGCCTGGGCGGCAATGGAATCAGCACCGGCGAGTACGGATACTATTGGTCGTTGTCGCTCTATCCGTCGGACGCGGGATGTGCGCGTGGTTTCTTTTTCACCCCGGAACTCGCCCGCACAAGCGGCAGTATGAGGCACATTGGACGCACCGTAAGGCCTGTATGCAAATAATTGGATGATAATTTCTAATCAGTAGAAAAAAATGAAGAAAACAATGAAGAAAACAATCTTCGGACTTGTGTTTGTAATGTCAGTGGCGATGATGGCATCGTGTTCTGATGATGACGACGACGAGACCGCCGACCCTATACACACCGACAAGACCCCGGCAAACATCGAAGCCGTTGACTTGGGTCTGCCGAGTGGCACGATGTGGGCCAATATGAACATCGGCGCACAGAAGCCCGAGGATTTCGGTCTGTATTTCGCGTGGGGCGAGACTCAGGGCTATACCGCCGACAGCACCGACGGACGGCAGTTTAACAGGGTACATTACAAATGGTGTGGCGAGGAGGACAATACTTGGTCCAAATATTCAGGCACCAATGGCGATGGCAAGACCGTTCTCGACATTGAAGACGACGCCGCGCACATCAACTGGGGCGGCGGATGGGTGATGCCATCCGTGGACGATTTCAAGGAATTGCTCGACAATACCACGAGCGAACTTGACACGCTCAGCGGCGGCAATGCGAGGGTGTTCACAAGCAAAATCAACGGCAACAAAATTATCCTGCCGAGGGCGGGTTTCCGTATGAACACCGGTTATTATTTCCCGGCAAATCTGGGGTTGTATTGGTCGTCTGTCAACGATGCCGAAAAACCGGGCATGGCCAAGAATCTGTACGGTCTGCAAGTGGGCCCAGACATAGGGACTTATATGCGTGTATGGGGATTGCCGATACGTCCGGTAGTAAGAAAACAATAAAAGCGTAAATGATGAAAAAGACATTCATACGAAGAGGCAGAGGAACTGCTTGCCAACACCACCTCCGAGTGGACCACTGAAAACGGTGTCAACGGGCGCAGGTTCACCGGCAAGAATGGCAACTCCATCTTTCTCCCGGCATCGGGCTTCCGTGTAAGGGCTTTTGCCAATACTGGCAGCATGGGTCTGTATTGGACTGCCGGCATCAGCGCAAAATATTCGGGCATAGCGCGGTCTATCTTCTTGGGAGCCAAGGAGGCACGTACAGATGCGCAGATGGGCAACCGCAGTCATGGTCAGACTATCAGACCCGTCATTAGGAAACAACAATAAAACATATAAAGGTTATGAAAACATCTGAAAAATCCATATTCGTTGGCAAAGGTGTATATGCCATCAACGAGCAGCACTTGGTGATTACCGACCCGTCGGACGACAACTTGTTTCTCTACAAGTACGATGCAGGCGCACATTTCAACAGTGCCAAAATGTTGCAGAACAACGTCCTCTGCGGTTTTGTTGCCTTGACAGAGAATCCTGATTCGCCCGGCGACATGATGCTCGCGCCTCACGCCACGCTCGTCAACAAGGGTGTTATCGATATGCACTTTAAAGACCTGTACACCCAGCATCTCCGCAATCTGGAGAAGGGCGACCCCAACTACTATGTGGATGCCTTGCGCATGTACGGCATGGCAGCGGGAGAAAACTCCATGCTCATCAATGAGGGTGTTATCAATATGTACTTGGATCACGATATGGACGCCGATACTACGATGTACTGCTGCGCAATGTGGGCTGAGGCCAATTCGCAACTCATCAACCGTGGCGAGATTCATTTCTATGGCAACGGCTCTTGGCAGTCGCTGATACGTGGTGTGGGCGGCGTTACCAACCATATTCAGGTAATCAACGAAGGTCTTATCACTGTGGATGTTGACCGTTGCTTCCAGACCCGCATTCTGCACACCGCCGGCATGTACGGCTCTTTGTGGAACAAGAAGGAAGGTCGCATCAAGATACGTGTTCGCGGTCGAGTGATGACCATGGGAAGCGTTACAGGCACGCACATGACCAACGATGGCGAGATAGACGTTACATCTGTTGCAACGCTTATCCAAGGCAAGATTCCTTACCTCTTCAACTTCCCTCCAATGGCTACCGGCATGTACGAGCATTTCCGTCCGGGAACTATGCTTCCCGCGCCCATTGTCAATAGAGGCAGCATCAAGGTTCACCTTGAAGGTTCTGAGGCGAGCGGACCCGATGCCATCGCCTTCGGATTCTATTATCAGATGGAGAATAAGGACGAAGGTCAGACTCCCGTACGCTATGTGTCAAACGAAGGCACGGTGGAGGTTACACAGGAAGGCCCTCAAAAGTATGTCACCGCCGAAATTGGCATCAATATGCAGCAGGACCACGACAATCCTGTGAAATTGAAGGTTATACGCTGGAACACCAAGGAGCGCGACTTCGCTCAGACGAAGGATCTCTTTGCCTGCCACAGCGCACAGTTGGACTTCTCTGAAATGCGCCTTACCTTCGACGGAAAGGAGGCTAAGACCGACCTCGACAAACTCGTATATCAGACTGAGGATGCCAAGAAGCGTGGCGATTCGTGTGTGATTATCAAGTAATCATCGAAAAATCATTACGTATGCGAATCAAAAGTAGAGTCATCATACTGCAACTGCTTATCGGTGCTTTGTCCATGGTTTCCTGTAACGCACAGCAAACCTCGGACAGAACACCCTTGGCGGCAAGTGCCAATGGGCAGGTTGTCATAGAAAGGTCGGGACAGACATACGTCAACAACAAGCGAATCGTAGTAGGTCTGGACGACAATCCCGTTACATACAAACAGATGGGCATTGTCTTTTTGGGCAAATCCAAAACGAAGACCGCTTTGCTCGAATGTAGTGCCATACTTGTTGGCAAGTTGGAGAATGGCGAGGTGGATACGCTTACTAACGTTAGCAATGTTACGGTCATCAACCGCGACACCATCGAGATACATACCAAAGGCATAGTGGAAAAGTTTGGCCCCCTGATAAAAGACTCCAAGCATCCCGACCGCCCTTATCAGCATGTACGTCTTTTGGGTATGTCAAGTGAAGGAGAAGGCAACTTGTTTATTAACGAGGGTGTGATGGAGTTCTATTTTGACCACGACCCTAATACCGACATCCATGTGTATGGTATCGGCATGATTGGCAAGAGCAGCAATACTTTCATCAACCGTGGCAAGATTCGTTTTCACGGTCAAGGCTCGCCCACAACGAGGATACGCGGCATGGCGTCGATGTCAGACAATGTTATGTTTGTCAACGACGGAAGCATCAATATCGACGTTAAGATGTCAGAGGACTGCCGTATGATTACTTCGGGCGGCGAATACAACGACATCGTCAACAATGGCACTATGGAGGGACGCTCCACGGGCACTATGATTGGCATGACGCGCTATGGCGACAGTCATATCACAAACAATGGTGCAATTTCTCTTACCGTTACCAAGATGCCTGACGGATACAAATCCGCGTTGGGCAGTACGGAAAAATTTGCTTGCGGACTCTTTGAGTTCCTTAATGCAAAGCGCAAGCACATCGCCCCCATCAACAACAGGGGCAGCATCCTTGTAAGTCTCAATGATGCCACCGACAATCAGTGGGTCGGCTATGGCATGTGCCTCAATATGTTGATACCCTGCGAGGCGGATTTCACCGTCAATAATTGGGGTACTATTACTCTTACTACCAGCAACTCTGCCAGCAAACACAACATGGCGGAAGTGGGAACCATCAACCGCACTCCCAACAAAGCAAACGTCCACGTCAATGTAGGCAAGTGGCGTACTTCGCTGCGCGACTTCACCGGCAAGACGGGCTTGTTTTACGGAAGCCATGTGTCGATGGATTTCAGCAAGGCTGAGTTGGTGTTTGAAAAGCCGGTGGGATATGCGCCAGGCACGTTGTTGAGCGTGTCGCCTGAGACGCTTCTTTACAGCGCGGACGGCGACACCCCGACCAATCAGTACATTGGTTACGATAAAATGAAAATCAGCACGGAGGACGTCAATCTGCAAATCAACTATGACAAGAATGGCAAGAAGGCATCTTTGATAAACAGGGAATAATGATCCTCTGAACGTAAAAAAACAAGAAGCAAGATGAAAAGCGAAGAAAAAAGTCCAGTAATAATAATGTCGGCGATACTTTCGGTCTCGCTGCTTACTATTATGGCTCCTACGGCATTGGCTCCGGCATTGGCTGCCATCAAAGAGGCGTTTCCGGGAGTGGGTGAAACCGAGGCAAAACTGGTGCTTACGCTGCCGACGCTTATGATGCCCATCGGTCTTATTGCCGCCAAACTTACAGAGCGGTTCGACAAGAAGAAGATTCTGCTTGTGGGCATGGTGATGTTTTTGATTTTTGGTGTAGGCGGCGGCTTTGTCAACGATTTTACAACGTTGTTGGTGTTGCGCGTTCTCTTTGGCATCAGCATTGGCATCATGACGCCGTTGTCCACGTCGCTCATCTTTGATTTTGTATCGGACACTCACCAACGCAACAAGATGATAGGCATACAGGGCGCAGTCAATCAGTTAGGAGGATTGGTGTTCATGGGATTGTCGGGCGTTTTGGCAAATATTTCCTGGCGAGCATCCTTTATGTGCTATGCTTTTGTGCTGGTCTCGATACTGCTTACGTTGATGTTCATGCCGTCGATTCCGCCTTACAAAAAAGCCACGGACAATGGGGGCAAGAAGAAAGCCATGCACTGGAAAATATATGTGTTGTCGTTCTTTGCAATCATGATTTTTGCAAGTTTCTTTGTGGTGAACACCGACCTGGCTCTGTTCATGCACCATGAGGATTTGGGCGACGCTCAGGCTTGTGGTTTTGCTCTCTCTGTTATGCGTATCCCCGCCATTTTTGCAGGTATTCTGTTGGGATGGCTGATGAAAAAATTGAAGGATTGGACAGTAACTGTAGCCGCTATGTTTATGGCGGCGGGCTATCTGATTATTGCCTACTCCTATTCATACGAAATGCTGATGGTTGGTTGCCTCGTGGTAGGTGTTGGTGGTGGCATTTCCATTCCGCCGCTTTTCACCTTTGTACCGCGAATCGTTCCGCCTCGTCAGCGTACGCTTGGTGTGGCGATTGTAACATTGGTGGCTCAGTTGGGACAGTTTGTGTCGCCGTTGTACATCAATCTGTTCGTTACGGGAACGGAGAGCAGCGAATTGCGTATGCGCTTTATTGTTGCCACCATCACCACTGTGATTATTGGTTTTGCGGTAGTGGCGTTTGCTTCCACTATTTCCAAGAAACCTCTCACAGATGAGGACGACAAATAAAACTGATTAATTTTAAAAAAACAAATTATGATTATGAAGAAAATCTTTTATTTGGCAATCGCTTCGACGTTGTTCTTTTTCTCGTGTTCGGACGATGACAAGGATGACATTGTAGTACCTGACAATGGCAAGGATACTACAAGTGTTAATCCCAATCCGAACCCCGAACCCGAACCGAACCCTGAACCTGTGACTCCCACACTGCATGAGGGTCATGAGTACGTCGATTTGGGACTTCCTTCCGGCGCATTGTGGTCTGCATACGAAGATGTCTCTGTCGATGGCATGCACTTCTTCTCATGGGGCGAAACTTCTCCAAAGGCTGCTTTCTCCAAGGACGCTTACCTACTTCAAAACGGCAGGGACAGCGCGCTCACCAAATACTGCACGATGGCACAATTTGGTGACAACGGCTTTACTGACGGTCTGTTGGAACTGCAACCCGAAGACGACCCCGCATTGTACAACTGGGGCGGCAACTGGCGTATGCCCAATTGGGAAGAGTGGAAAGAGATGTTCCAAAACTGTACTTGGAACCGCTTCGATTACGACTCTACTTCCCAAGCTTATATTGATTCTCTCGACAATGTATATACCGGCGAGTTGAAGGTAGAGCCTGGCATCAGTTTTTTCGTTGGCACGAGCAAAAACAATGGCAACAAGATTATAATACCTATGACTGGTGCTATGATTGGCACAAGAGTAACGAGTGTTAATCAAGGTTGCGCCTATTGGTCGTCCACGTTGCTCACCGATAGTTGCAATCATGTGGCATCATGGACAATGCTTGGCAAAGGTAGTCTTAACGGCAAATGCTTCGTTCCTGGCAAACGTACCGTAGGGCATAACGTGCGGGCCGTAATTCCTGGCGACCGTAAAAAATTGTGGGACGACGCGCAAATGGTTGATCTCGGTTTGCCTTCTGGCATCAAGTGGGCAAAGACCAACATCGGTGCTCTCGACAAATACAAGAGCGGCGTGTACTATGCTTGGGGCGAGATAGTTCCCAAAAAGATGTACAATTTCGAGGATTACAAGTATTGCTCTGAAATCAATGCCGACGGCTCTGCAAAAACCCTCAGCAAATACATTCTCAACGAAGAGTGGGGTGCTGTGGACAACATCGCGGTTCTTGAAGACGGCGACGACGCTGCAAAACAGGCTTGGGGCAACGGCTGGCGTATGCCTACTATGGAGGAAGTGCAGGAGTTGCTTGATAATTGTACACACGAGACCGTAACTCTGGAAAACGTTGGCAACTTCAACAGCAAAACATATAAGGAAGTAATATCGGGCACCAAATTCACTGGACCTAACGGCAACAGCATTTTCTTGCCGTGGGTAGGCACAATGTACAACGGCGAATTGGAATATCCTGAACGTGCCTACTACTGGACTTCGACACTTAGCGCAGATGACAGCAGGTGGGCAGAGGGTCTCTTCATAAGTGCCAAGATGTGTCAGCGTGGAAATCAATTTTTCCGTTGCAGCGGTCGCCTGATTCGCCCCGTACACGACTAACAAAAAGTTGCATATTTGTTTTGTCGTAAAATAATTAATTTGTATATTGGCACTGCCATTTTCAAAGGCAATTGCCAATATCATATAACAAGAATACAAACCCGTGCGGGCAACCGCACATAACATTAATACACAAATTTATTAACATTTACCGATTATGGCAAAGAAAAGAGTATTGATTATCGCCACCGAGTGCGGCTCGTGGGCAGAGGAACTTCAAGCTCCGTGGGATGCTTGCAAGAAGGCAGGATTCGAGGTAACACTCGCAACCAAGAACGGCAAGAAGCCGCTCCCGTTCCAAATCAGTGTTGATCCCGACTTTGTGGACGGCGTTCAGAACGTGAAGACCAACCCCGACTGGGTTTGCAAGCGCAGTAAGGAACTCGTTGACGGCGACGAATGGGCACATCCCAAGAAGTTTGCTGAGTGCGACATGAAGGACTACGACTGTATCGCCCTCACCGGCGGTCCTGGCGCAATGATCGACATGTGCAACTGCTGGGAACTCCACAAACTCATCATGGACGCTTACAAGGGCGGCAAAATCGTTGCAGGTCTTTGCTACGCAGTATCTGCCTTCGTATTCCTCCGCGACCCCGAGAACGACTACAAGTCGATCATCTACGGCAAGAAGATTTGTGCTCATCCCCGCGCATGGGACTTCTACGGCCCTGGCATGGCAATGTCGTTCGATGTTTACGGTGCTACTCCCGACAACCACGGCGTTCCTGAACTCGTTACTCCGGGCTTCCTCTGGCCGCTCGAAGACTTGGTACGCGACGCTGTTGGCCCCAATGGTGCTTGCATCGCCCGCATCAACACCACCCGCGAGAATCCGCAGGTTTACTACGACCACCCCTTCATCACCGGCACATCGGTAGAGTCCTCTATCGCTTACGGTGACAAGATTGTGGAAGTATTGAGCAAACTCTAATCCAAATTTGGTAATTCATAATGCATAATTCATAATGCATAATTAGCATCCGCCGGATGGCAATTATGCATTATGAATTGTGAATTATGCATTATTTTAAAAACAATCATCATGCCTGCAATAGTAGTACACAGCATTGAGATGACCGACAAGCAGAAGGCTATCGTGGCCGAAAAGTTCATCTCAACAATGTCGGAAGTTACCGGCGTGCCGAAGGACAGGATTTATATGTTCTTCAACGGCTACGACCTCAACGACGTTGTAATCGGCGGCAAACTTTGCTCCGAAAACCCGCCCAAATTCGCCAAGGCAAAATTCAACGCCGACGAGTGGGAGAAGTAATTGGCAATTAACAATTGACAATTTCGTAATTCGTAATTCATAATTCGTAACTTGGTAATCAGTAATCATCGTGGACGTAAATCAAACCATCGTAAAAGTCCTTGAAGATATAGGTGTAAAGCACGTTTTTGGCGGCAGCGGACAGGTAAACGCATCCATGCTTCTCGCGCTCAGGGACTCCAAAAAAATCAAGACAGTAATCATTCGCAACGAGCAGGCGGCTTCCTTCATGGCTTGCGGATACACAATGTTCAATCCGGGCAATCTCGGCGTTTGTTTTGCGACGGGCGGTCCGGGTGCGTTCAATCTGTTTTCGGGCATGGCGGTTGCGCTGAGCGATTCGTTGCCGTTGCTCGCGATCACGGGTTATACGTCCATGAGTCAGAGGGGCAAAGGTGCGCTCAACGAATCCACCGGTCTTAGCCGCACCCCCGATTCGCAGGTGATGTTTTCTGCCACCTGCAAAAAATCTTTCATCATCGAAAATGCCGACGACACCTGCGACATCTTGGAAGAGGCGTTGAACCTTGCTTTTGAAGGTCGTCCGGGTCCCGTGCATATTCACATTCCAAAAGACATTACAACGGCTGAGGTCAAGAATTACCGCCCGATAAAACTTGACATCAAGCCCGTCCTGCCCAAGGATTCCGAAATCCGCCACGCAGCCGACATTCTCTCCGACAGTCTCAAAAAGGGCAAGAAGATGCTCGCGCTCATCGGTTACGGTTGCATCCGCAGCGGCGCAAAGGACGAACTCCTCCAATTGGTGGATAAATATCAGATTCCTTTTGTTCAGACTATGGACGCAAAGGGTTATCTGCCTGAAAACCATCCGCTTTGCCTTGGCATGTACGGTTCGTCGGGCGATAAGGCTGCCAACGATTATTTCGCACTGGCAGAGACGGTAATCGCAATGGGCAACTCTTTCGCGCAGAATGCTACGTTTGCCTTCCGCCCCGACCTCTACAAAGGCAAGGAACTCATTCACATCAACATCGACCCCGTGGAAATCGGCAAAGTCTATAAGCCGCAAGCACCCGTATTGAGCGACATCAAGCCGGCTTTGCAACAGATTTTGGCGATATTGGCAAAGGAGACTTTCTCCGTGTCCGCTCCCACGCTCTCGCAAGAAAAATATTACAACAACGCCCCCCACACCGGCGCGGCAAAGATGTTTGCTGGCGACATGGTAAGGCTTCTCTCCGACAATCTGCCCGAAAACGCTATCGTGATGGGCGACGCTGGCAGCCACATGCTCTGGCTTTCGGCTTACCTGCAACTCAACAAGAACCAACGTTATCAGAATCCGGGAAGTTTTGGTCCCATGGCAAGCCACACCAACGGCGCAATCGGCGTCAAGTGCGCCAACCCCGACAAGGTGGTTATCGCGGGCGTGGGTGACGGTTGCTATCAGATGGCGGGTTTTGAACTTATGACCGCCGTTCAGTACGACATCCCTGTTATCTGGATTATCTTCAACAACAACGAGTTCAACATCATCAAGAAGTTCCTCTTGAACATGTACAACGATGAGGCGTTTATGTCGTTTGACAATCCCGACTTCATCAAATACGCCGAGAGTTGTGGTGCCAAGGGCTTCCGTGTCAACAAAATCGAGGAGTTTGTACCGGCACTCAAAGAGGCTATTGCGCTTGGCAAGCCGTGCATCATCGATGTACTCGTTGACAACGAGCAGTATCCGCCGTTTAATCTTGGCAAGGTATAAATGATACTTTATAATAACAACTATATGAAAAAAATCTTATCAGCGGTAATACTAATGGTCTTTGCTCTCGCAGCGACGGCGCAGGAGATGAAGGTGTCCATCAAGGGCGATACCAACTTCAATGCTGCCGATGTGGAGGCTAAGACCATGAAGGGCTTCGACGTTGATACAAGCAAGGTCAATGTGATTAATATGGCGATGCAGGTAGCCTGCGACGTTTCGGTGTTCAATGCCAACGACAAAGCCATTGAGGACGCATTCCCTATCAACGGGTATCATCGTCAGAGGGCTGACTGGATTCTGTCGTCGGCGTTGCCTGAGCGTACCAATATGTATTCCGCCCTTACGTTCCTTAATACCGACGGCCCGTCTGGCGTGGCGGCGATGGTTGTAGTTTCCAACTTTGAGATTGAGCATTTTTTCACCAAAAGGCACATGAAACTCCGTATCGGACGTTTGAGCAATACGGTTTCTGAATCGCAATATTTTGGACGAGTTGCCTTGGGTGAATCGTCGGCGCATTTGCAGGGTAATTTCATTTATGTAAATGACGCTTTTGAGTGGGACGGACGGTTCAAAAACGGCACTGGCGTGTATTTCGTAGGTATGCAGCCTTATTTCAAACCGTTAAAATTCAAGGGCTTCTATGCCGGAATGCATCAGCCTTTCAAAAACGGAATGCAGATGCACACCATCCTTTCTGTCAACAATACGTTGGAGAAGGATCTTCAAAGCACGTTCCCTTATTACAGCAAGGGCAACAACGTCTATTACGCATACGAGGCGGAGGTGGCGCACAAGACCCGTACACGTTCATTCTTCCTCAATGCGGGCGGCTATATCAACTATGTCGGATTGGTGCCTCATTCGTCTGGCATGTTTGACATTATGAAACAGAGCCGCGCATACGTTTATTACAACAACAAGGAAGATGCCCTCAAAGAGACTTTTTTGGTTTCGACGGGATTCCGTGTGTTCCCATTCAGAATCAACCCACGGTGTTTCGTGCGCAGGGTAGGATTGGAAGTAGAAGGTCAGGGACTGTTGTCAGACAGGTTTACTGCCGTTAATGTCTGCGCTTATTGCGTTATATCGCTTACAAAGCGCATCATCTTCTCCTACTATTGCACACCGACATTTTTGTGGCAGGACATCAATCCCACCCGTCAGCATTACATGGCGGGAGTGGTCAATTTCTTCCGTGTTAATTGCACTGTCGGCAAACCGGGACGTACATTTATGTAAACAAGAATGTTAAAACACAGTAATTATGAAGAAAACTATTTTTTGTTCGATATTGTTGCTTTCTGTTCTTGTTTTGGCGGTATCGTGCGACAAGGAAGAAAACGAAAAGTATCCATACGGCGGATACGACTATGTTGATTTGGGATTGCCGTCTGGACTCAAATGGGCTACTGTGAATGTTGGTGCCGCCAAGATGGTTCAGGCTGGTAATTTCTATGCCTGGGGAGAGACCGAGACAAAGGAGATGTACAACTTCGTTGACTACAAATATTGCTCGGCAACCAATGCTGACAGCACCCTGAAAACGCTCAGCAAATATGTCACCGAAAGCGAATGGGGCAGTGTGGACAACCTTACTCAGTTGGATGAGGCTGACGATGTTGCAAGGCAGCTCTGGGGCAACGGATGGCGTATGCCCACCTTGGCAGATATGAACGAATTGCTCGAAAATTGTGAGCACGTCAACGAGGCTGTCAACGGCGTGTCAGGAACACGTTTTATAGGTATTAACGGCAACAGCATTTTCCTGCCGTGGGCGGGAACGATGTACAATGGAGAATTGGAGTATCCTGCACGTGCCTATTACTGGACTTCCACACTTGGCGAAGACAGCAGATTTGGCGAGGGCCTTTTTATGAGTGCCAAAATGTGCATGCGTGGCAACCAATTTTTCCGTTGCAGCGGGCGGCTTGTTCGTCCCGTACACGATTAATTAGGACAAATAAATAATCATCAATAATATAAACTCAGTATGAAGGACAATTTCAAGACATTTAAGCCGGCTGGCAAAATGCAGTTCGAGTTTACAGACTTGATTTCCGGCTACGTAAGCGGCTTCAACGCCGACAAGAAATCTTTCACCTTGACCACTTCTGATGGCAGGGCATTCAACGTATTGCTTGGCGCAACCACCTACGCACGTCTGATGCGCAACCTCGACGAGCCGTATCAGGACGCCACTGGCAACATGTACGACCTCCTTGCTCAGGACGGCAGGATGGTGTTTGCTTTCGGTATTTTCTACCCGAAGACTGACGGCACTTTCGACTTCGAGGCCAAGCAGATTGACTTCCCCGAAAAGGGCAAGGGCAAGTATCGTTTTGAGGAGCAAAACTGGTGGGCAAATCAGGCGAAGAGCATCTGCAACTTCTTCATCCGCGCTCAGTTCCCCGACGGCAACATCAATTACGACAACTACCGCACCTCTGTAACTCTCGGCGGCAAGAGCGAGAAAAATTCGTTCCGTCAGGAGACCGACACAATCTCCCGTATGATTTACGGTATGGCTTCGGCATTCATGCTCACCGGCGAGGACATCTACCTTGAAGTTGCCGAGAAGGGCGTCGAGTACCTCAAAAAACACATGCGTTTCTACGATGTGGACGAGAATGTGGTATATTGGTACCACGGCATCGACGTTGACGCCAACGGTCAGGAGAAGAAAATCTTCACCTCCGAGTTTGGCGACGACTACGACGCTATCCCGATGTACGAGCAGATTTACGCATTGGCTGGTCCTATCCAAACCTTCCGCGCCAACGGCGACCCGAAGATTTTGAAGGATGCCGAATTGACCATCGACCTGTTTGACCGCTTCTTCAAGGACACCAAGGGCGAGGGCTATTATTCGCACATCGACCCCGTTACCCTCAGCCCCAACAGCGCAAGCCTCGGCGCAAACCGCATGAAGAAAAACTGGAACTCCGTGGGCGACCACGCACCGGCATACCTCATCAACCTCTACCTTGCCACCGGCGAGGAGAAATACAAGAAATTCCTCGAATACACATTCGACACCATCGCGGGACACTTCCCCGACTATGAGAACTCTCCGTTTGTCAACGAGCGTTTCATGGACGATTGGAGCCACGACCTCTCTTGGGGCTGGCAGCAGGACAGGGCAGTTGTAGGTCACAACTTGAAGATTGCCTGGAACTTGATGCGTTTCGACAGCGTTTGCCCCAAGGATTCTTACAAGGCGTTTGCAAAGCACATCGCCGAGGTGATGCCTCAGGTGGGCATGGACGTACAGCGTTACGGCTGGTACGACGTGATGGAGCGCAAACTCCACAACGACGAGGAGTTCTACCGTTTTGCATGGCACGACCGCAAGGCATGGTGGCAGCAGGAGCAGGGCATCTTGGCTTACGAAATCCTCTACGGCATTTTCAAAGACCCGATGTACTTGAAGTACGCCCGTGAATCTGCCGCATTCTACAACACCTACTTCCTCGACCACGACGACGGTGCTGTATATTTCAACGTTCTCGCCAACGGTCTGCCTTACTTGCTTGGCACGGAGCGTAAGAAGGGTTCTCACTCGATGAGTGCTTACCACTCGGTAGAGTTGGCATACCTTGCCGCTACATACACCAACCTCCTCAACACCAAGAAGCCGTTGCCGCTGTATTTCAAGCCGGTTGTCAATGGTTTCAAGGACGGCATCCTTCGCGTAAGCCCGGACATCCTGCCCGTCAACAGCATCAAGATCGAAAGCGTGGAAATCGACGGCAAGCCGTGGACCAAGTTTGACGCCGACGCTCTCACGGTTCAGTTGCCCGCAGTAGAGTACCGTCCCAAGGTAAAAGTTGTTGTTGTACCCAAAAACTAACAGACAATGAGTGCAGAAGTTTACAAGATGGGCGACAAACTCGATTCGTCCAACGCGGCTACCGAACAGCCCAAAATCCTCGCCATCATCGACAGCGAAAAGGATGTGGTGATCGACATGAGCGAGTGCAAGTACGTATCGAGTGCCGGACTCCGCGTGTTGCTCTATTCGTACAAAGTGGCTGCGCCCAAGGGTGTCAAAGTATCCCTCGCCGGCGTGAGCGACGAAGTGAAGGACGTAATGGAGATGACAGGCTTCGACAAGTTCTTCGAGTTTTTCGCAACCGCCAAGGATGCAATGAAGTAGTAATTTTTACAACGGATTAAACGAATAATCATCCGTTTAATCCGTTGTTCAAAAAAAATAATTGTATGCAAAGAGTAGATTTATTCCCGACACACGAGTTTGGCGGCTATAAACTCCGTGCTGGTCGTCCGTATCCTTTCGGTGCGACCGTGGTGGGCAATGCGGTGAATTTTTCGATTTATTCGCGTTATGCCACCGATTGTACTCTCGTGCTGTTTCACAACCACGACAAGACGCCCTTCTTGGAGATTCCTTTTTTCAAGGAGTTCAGGCTTGGCAACGTCTTTTCGATGATGGTTTTTGACCTCGACTACGAAAACATCGAGTACGGCTACCGCATGGACGGCCCGTTTGACCCGAGGCAGGGACACCGTTTCGACAAGACCAAAATCCTCATGGATCCTTACGCCAAACTCATCGCCGGACGCGACGTGTGGGGCAAGGAGCCTGATTGGATCAACAATTACCAATACCGCTCGCGTGTAGTGTTTGACGATTTTGACTGGGAAAACGACCTCCCGCTCGAAACTCCCGTCAACGACCTCGTGATATACGAGATGCACGTGCGCAATTTCACCTGTGGCGCCAAGTCGGGTGTGAAGCATCCGGGCACTTTTGCAGGTATTGCGGAAAAAATCCCGTACCTCAAAGAACTCGGTGTCAACTGTGTGGAATTGATGCCTATACACGAATTTGACGAGTTTGAAAATTCGCGCCCCGCGCCCGATGGTCATACATTGTACAACGCCTGGGGATATTCCAATGTAGGATTTTTTGCACCGAAGGCGGCATACGCCTCCACGGGCAAGTATTCCATGCAGGTAGATGAGTTGAAAAACCTCATCAAGCGTCTCCACGCCGAGGGCATCGAAGTTATACTTGACGTTGTGTTCAACCACACCGCCGAGGGCAACGAAAACGGCCCTTACATTTCGTACCGTGGCATCGACAACAAGACGTACTATATGCTCACGCAGGATGGTTATTATTTCAACTTCTCCGGCTGTGGCAACACCTTGAACTGCAACAACCCCAACGTGCGCGACATGATTGTGGATTCGTTGCGCTATTGGGTGACGGATTATCACGTGGATGGATTCAGGTTTGACCTTGCAGCCATCCTCGGACGCGACCAAAACGGCTATCCGATGTCTAATCCGCCGCTTTTGGAATCCTTGGCGCACGACCCGATACTTGGCAAGACCAAACTCATCGCCGAGGCGTGGGATGCGGGCGGATTGTATCAGGTAGGCTCGTTCCCGTCGTGGGGACGTTGGGCTGAATGGAACGGCAAGTACCGCGACGCCATCCGTCGTTTTGTAAAAGGCGACGAGCATGTGCTCGACGAGGTGAAGGAACGTATCACAGGTTCCGCCGACTTGTACGCCTCCGCAAACCGTGGCATCAAGGCGAGTGTCAACTTCGTGACCGCGCACGATGGCTTTACGATGATGGACTTGGTGTCATACGACGGCAAGCACAACGAAGCCAACGGCGAGGGCAACCGCGACGGCGACGACCACAACAATTCTTGGAACTGCGGCTGGGAAGGCGAATCCACCGACATTGGCACCAACTTCCTGCGCCACAAGCAGATTAAGAATTTCATCTCTATCCTGATGACCTCGCAGGGAATCCCGATGGTGCTTTCTGGCGACGAAATTGGCAATACTCAATTCGGTAACAACAATGCTTACTGTCAGGACAATGAGATTTCGTGGCTCGATTGGAACAATCTCGAAAAGAATGCTGACTTGTTCAACTTCTTCCAAAAGATAATCAAGTTCCGCCGTCAGCACAGGGCGTTGCGTTACGAGTACCACCTCGGACACTCCGACTGGCGCAACCTCGGCATGCCCGATTTCTCTTGGCACGGTGTCAAGGCTTGGCAGCCGTGGAACACCTACAACAATCTTACTCAGGCGTTCATGCTCAACGGACGTTACGCCGACTCGGACGACAAGCCCGACGACTTCATCTACGTTGCAATGAACATGCACTGGGAGATGCACGGATTTGAGTTGCCTCAGTTGCCCGACGGATTGAAGTGGCACGTATTTGCCAATACGGCGATGGCTACACCTCAGGACATTGTAGAGCCGGGTTACGAAATCCTTATTGACAATCAGTGGGAAGTTCTCGTTGAAGCAAGGTCGATAATGATTTTGGTAGGTAAATAGATGTGATTATTGTAATTAACAATTAAAACTATACAAAAATGGAGAATACATTTGAAGTAAAGAAGGACGGCAATGTTCTTGAGATTGTTCTCGGACAGGAACTCACCACCGCCAATGCTCCGGCGTTGATGGACGAACTCAATAAGTACAAGAACCAAGGCGTGGAGAAGGTTGTCTTTGACGCCACCGCACTCAAGTACATCGCGAGCAGCGGCATCCGTACCATCATCTTCGCTAAGCAGAAACTCGGCGGCAACCCCGAAATCGAGTTCATCAACTGTGCCAAGGAAATCTACAGCGTATTTGAGATGACTGGCATTCAGGAGTACATCAACTTTATCGAGAAATAATGAGGAAACTTCATTTTCAACCCATCAAGGATAAGGCGGATGAAATCGTCAATGCGGTGATTGCCACAGAGGAGGTTTCGTCGTGCAAAAAGGAATTTTTTGCATTACACCTTGTGTGCGAGGAGTTGATAGTGAACGTTGCAAGTTATGCTTACGATGAAGATGCGGACGGTTATCTCGATGTGGAAATAGAAAAGTCGCCTGCCGAGATAACCATCCGTTTCAAAGACGGAGGAAAAAAATTCAATCCGCTTGAACGTGAAATGCCCGACACCTCCCTGCCACTCGAAGAAAGGAGCATCGGAGGTTTGGGTATTCTGCTCACTATCAAGCAAATGGACAGCGTTAACTATGAATACTCCGGCACGGAAAACATTCTAACCATTAAGAAGACTATCAGCAATGAAAAATAAAATCGGTATTCTCATCGAGAGTGATTACTACGAAAACGAGATATTCTACTATCAGTTTCGTTTCAAGGAGGCGGGCTTGGAGCCTCACTTCCTCACTCGTCTCTGGGGCAACGACTCGATAACTTTCCAAGGTCACGAGTTTCGCGCTTCGTTCTATTGCAACGAGAGTTTTGAGGCGTTGACCGACAAGGATTTGGACGACTACGCCGCAATCATCGTTCCGGCTGGCATGGTGTCCGACCGTCTGCGCTACACCGAGGATGTCAAGAAGATTCCGCCCGCAAGCGCGTTCATGAAGAAGGTGTTTGCCCGCAAGGACATTGTGAAGGGCGTCATCTGCCACGGTCTGTGGCTTCTCTCGCCCGTCAGCGAAGTTGTAAAGGGCAGGAAGATGACCGTACACAACAACCTCCTCGGCGATGCCAAGAATTACGGCGTTGACTATCAGGATGCCGATGTATTCGTGGATGGCGACCTCGTATCGGCGCGTACCGGCGGACATTGCTACCTTTTGGCGCAAGAGATTTTGAAGGCGATTGGCAAGTAGCAGCCATTAATCGTCAGTAAGACACATAATAACAAACCCCATACATTAGGGCATTGCCGATAATGTATGGGGTTTGTTATTTCTCCGTAAGTTCCACGTATCCGATTTCCGCTTTGTGGAGGTAGCAGATTTTTTTGCCGCCGAGTGCCTTCACTTCCACGGGGTCAAACAATGCCTTGTATCCTGCCTTGATTAGTTGTTGGCAGTCGGCGTATATGTCCTCTGTTTCGTAACAGATGTGATAAGGCATCACGCCGTTGAGGTTGAGGAGGCGATTTTCGAGCGAATCGGGGTTGTGCTGATGGATGAGTTCTATTGTTATCTTGCCGTCGAGGGTGAGAAAACACAATTCCACTTGCAAAGCCTCGTCGTACAGCACTTCGCCCTGAGTGTATCCAAGCCGTTTGAACTCTGCGGCGGTCTTATTGATGTCGGCTACCACGTAGCCAAGGTGTTGGAGTTCCATTTTGCAGATGTTTTTGAGGTGAACAGGGGATGCGTCTTAGAATTTTTCGTAGTGGATCTTCGTCGCATCGAATTTGTCCTTTGCACGTCCCGGCACGAGAGGATGTCCCGCCAAAATGAGATTGAGCGGCACGATGTTTTGGGGCAGGGCGAGAGTTGCGCGGAGTTTTGAGATGCGGCTTTCGAGCGGGTAGATGCCCGTCCACACTGCGCCAAGTCCCAATGCGTGAGCAGCGAGCAGGAGGTTTTCGCTTGCCGCCGAGCAGTCTTCCACCCAATAGAGAGTGTTGTCTTCGCCGTCGCGCTCGCTTACCGCTTTGTAGAGGTCTATGTCGCCGCAGACAACGATGCCGGTGCAGTTTTCGTTGATCATTTTGGCATACGGAAGGAAGGTGCGCATCTGTTCCTTGGTGGCGTTGTCGTTGACTACTACAAAATGCCACGGCTGAAAGTCCATTGCCGTAGGTGCGCTCATTGCCGCCCTAAGAAGGGCTTCCGTCTCCTCCGCCGTAAGTGCCGCCTTGAACCGACGCACCGACGCACGGGAGAGAATCATATCATATTTGTCGTTCTGTGTCATAGTGTTTGGTATCAGATATTTAGTTTTGGCAAAGATAATGTTTTTTTTGTAAGAATCAAAAATGTTTTTTTGTTTTGGATGGGTTAATTAAAACTTGTAACTTGCCCCTGCCATCAGCCAAAGACCTTTCTGACGCACGGGATTGGTACTTCTGCCGCCGAGGTAGTATTTGTGGTTGAAGATATTGTGGACGTCGATATAAAATTCCAAATGCTTGCCTATCGTAATGTTTGCCGACGGGTTTACGAGGAACACTTGGGGAAGTTCTTCAAATTTGTTTTCGTCGGGGTCGATGCAGGCGTATTGCCGTCCTATGTATGAAAAATTGGCGTTGAGCCGCAGACATTTAAGCAGGTTGTAACTTATTGTGGCGTTGGCTGTGAAATTTGGCACACAATTGATGTGGTTGTTTTCTACTTCGTGGGGCTCGAATATTATTTTGGTGTTTTCGGTTATAAGATCCTCTATGCCCATTGCTTCATACATTTCGAGGATGCTGAATTGGACGGACTTGTGTTTGACTACTTTCATGGTTGCGAGGTATGCGTTGAGCGACAGCCGGTTGTAATTGTACGAGGCAACAGCCTCCATACCTGCTATGGATACGTCCCAATTGACGTATATGTCCGAGAATACTGTGATGAGTTCGTCGTAGTTGTTGTAGAAAAAGTTGATTTCCGTGGCGAGGTTTTTTACGAAATTTTTGCCCGACACTGTCAACTGGAACGAGTTGGCGGTTTCAGGACTAAGGTATTTGTTGAAATACAGCAGCATGTTTGCGTCGGTACGGTAGAAGAATGGTGCATCAACGAAAGATTTGGAGTAGTTGAGCTTGAAGTTGAGCCTGTCGAGCAAATATATCAGCGAAATACGAGGAGACACCACTTCGGACTTGTCATGTGAGTTAAGCGAATCAATTTTGTCAACTCTTTTATTAAAGAAATCGCCTTCCGAGAACATATCGTGGATGAGTGCGGTGTCGATGGTGATTTTGCCGTGGCGTTTGTGGTCGAACCTTACGCCCGAATTGATTATCAACCTGCCAAAACGATGCTTCCACTGCAAGAATGCGTCGTTTTTAGTCTCTTTGTCTTCCAATGTCTTCCAAGTATTTGAAACAGGAGGATATACTGTTTTGTAATCGTATGTTCGCAGTTCGTTTTGGTAAAGTAGGCGGAATATGCTTGCGTCTGTACCCGCGATTACAGTTCCGCCGTTGGATTGGCTTCCGTATTTGTATGAGAAGCGGGCGGATGCAGTGTAGTTGTTGTTGCCCCATTCGTCGTAGGTAGTTAGCCCGCTGCCGTGCTTGGTATCTTTGTATATGAAGTCAAATGTTTCTGGATCTAAGTCCATGTTGGTAATGGTAATGTAATCGCTGTAATCTTGCGTTGAGTCGGCTATGACGAAATATTGCGCTGTTTTTTCCTTGTTGTACTCCACCGACGCCGAGAAAGTCCACTTGCCAAAATCCTTGTTGTAGCCCGCTTTGATGATGTGCATGGTGTATGACTCGCCGGGCTTGATGTCAAAAAGGTTGCAGTATTTCCAATACGAATACGGGATGAAATGGTCGGATTGCTCGGTGTATGGTGTTACGGTCTTGGACGATAGACAGGTGTATGTCAGCGAAAAGTCCTTGTATTTGATAGAAGTGCCGAAGTCGTATGATGGTTTGCGGTTGAACCCTCCAATGGTGATGTTGTCGGGGTATTGGTCGCCATCGCTTGTACTAACTCTGTCTGCGCCATATACAGTCTGTCCGTCGCTGCGGTATATGGACGTCCATGCCGAAATGTCGATGTCGATGATGCGTTTGCCAAACAATACTCCGCCGTGCGCCTGACCGTAATTGCCGGCGGCGGCGTTGACTACCACGCCGTCGATGTCGTTGCCGTCTTTGGTGATGATGTTGACTACGCCGGTGAGCGCGACATCGCCATACAGCGAGGATGCTGGGCCTCGGAGCACTTCTATCTGCTTGATTTTTTCGATGCTGATGGAATAGTCAACGTGTCCGAGGTTGGAGCAGTAACTATTGAGCCTTGTGCCGTTGAGCATTATGAGCATTTGGTCCTGGCTTGCGCCGTAGATGCCACGGTATGCGAAGTTGGTGATGCCGTTGTTTTCTACGACAGAAATGCCTGGCACGTATGCCACGAGCGCGTCGCGCACGGTCTGCGCCCCGCAGGCTTTTATCATCTCTTCGGTGATGAGGGTGACAGGCACTGGCGTCTCCTCTATTTTTTCGCTGCCCGCCGATGCCGTGGAGAATGATGTGCCAAGTCCTTTTTTGAGTTCATAGACGAGATCCTTATATCTTTGTGGCGCGTCAAGCGGCGTGTAGCCCGGATATTCGTGCAGAAGTGCCGAGGTGTAGTGGATGGCTTTCTGTTCCTCGTCCAATGCTATGGAGCACAATGCGCTGAGTTTTAGGACGTTGGTTTTGAGCGAAGGAGGAAATTTTGCGGCGTTTTTTTCGAGGATTTCCAACGCCTCGTCCACGCGCCCGATTGCGTATTTGCTCTCCGCCGTGTGGTACAGCGCGGTGAGCGAATCGTTTTGTGCAAATGCTGTCGCAGCACCAATTATCAAAAATAATATGGAAATAATAGCCTTCATCTGTTGTCTTAAAACTTGTAACTTACACCTGTCATCAGCCACAGTCCTTTTTGCTGGATTGGACGGTAGCACCTGCCGCCCAATGAATATTTGTGGTTGAAGATGTTGTGTACTTGTATGTCTATTTGCAAATTGCCGAAGGTCAGATTGATGGACGGGTTGACGAGGAATACAGGGTCGATTTTTTCCACTTCGTCGTCCAATATTTTTGTCACGTACTCGTCGTCTATAAGGAAAACTTCTTCGTGTTTTTCTTGTAGGCAGAAGTATTGCTTGCCGGTGTAGTATAGGTTGGCGTTTACCCTCATTCTGTTCCAAAATGTGTATCCAAAAGTGGCGTTTGCCATAAAAGCCGGTACGTTAAATATAGAGTTGTCATATACTTCGCTGTGTGTGAATGTGATATGGTCAGCATTTTCGTAGGTGCCCATGTCTTTTGCTGCTTTGTATTCAATCACTCTTTGAATGATTGCATTGGCAGTCAGCGAGAAATGGTTGTAGCGGTAGGTGGCAGTTGCCTCCAAGCCTGTCATGGCGATGTCCCAATTGAGGTAATAAGAGCTTTTTTTGGTAATTAGGTCGTCGTAATAGTTGTGGAAAAAGTTTAATTCAGTGGAGAGGTTTTTTATGAAATCTTTGCCTGCTACTGTGAACTGGAACGAATGAGCTGTTTCTGGTGCGAGGTCTTGTTCAAAGTACAAAATGCTGCTTCCTGTGGAGCGGTAGAGGTATGGCGCGTCCACAAATGATTTGGAGTAGTTGGCTTTGAAATTGAGCCGAGGGAGCATGTATATCAAAGATATTCTTGGGGACAATTCTTTGTGCTTCCTTTTTGTGTTCAATACGTCGGCTATTTTTATCTTTGCTTCTGCTTCTGTTGTATCATAGTACCGGTAGATGTTTTCCTCGTTGGCTGTGATATGTCCGTGCTTCTTGAAGTCGTACCTAAGGCCCGAATTGATGATGAGTCTGCCGAAACGGTGTTTGAGTTGTATTAGAAAATTGTTTTTTGGTTCGTTGGAACCAATAATGTATTCGGGGCTGGATTCGTGCACTGATTTGTTTATAAAGTCATTGATGTTCAGAGAGTTGGTGTATAGCATCCTAAAAAGGCTTGCGTCTATGCCCATTACAATACTACCACCATTGTTTTTGGTTCCGTAATCGAATGATGCACGGAGCGAGGCGGAGTAGTTGTCGTCTTCCCATTCTGTATAGTTTGCATAAGTGTACGTAGTGTCATTTATTGTCGATTCGTATGCGACAAAATATTTTGACATCATCTCCCTGTTGTATGCCAACGACATCGAAATACCTAATTTGCCAAAAGACTTGTCGTAAGCCGCTTTGACATTGCGCGTTGTATATGCCGCGCCTGGCATGTTGCCATCTATTGCGTTGTATTTCCAATAAGAATAGGCTTCCATTATATTGTCATACATTTTTGTGTATGGAGTAACGGATTTAGACGAATTGCATATATACATTAGTGAAAACTCCTTGTATTTGATGCAAGTGCCGTAGTCGAATGAGGGTCGGTGGTTAAAGGCACCAATTATGATGTCGGTTGGGTTGACAATGTTGTATTCAGTTTCATCAATGGCGTATAAAGTCTGCAAATCGATGGCTTTGGCTTTCTGACCGTCGCTGCGGTATATGTTGCTCCATGCAAGGATGTCGAAGTCGTAAAAACGTTTGCCGAACACAACGCTTCCTTTGGCTTGACCATAGTTGCCGGCGGCTGCGCTTACTTCTATGCCGTCCACGTCGCGGCCGTCTTTGGTGATGATATTGACCACGCCCGTGAGCGCGACATCGCCGTACAGCGACGACGCAGGGCCGCGCAGCACTTCTATCTGTTTGATTTTTTCGATGCTGTTGGAGTAGTCGGCAAGTCCGAGGTTGGAGCAATAACTATTGAGCCTGACCCCGTTGAGCATTATGAGCATTTTTTCTTGGCTTGCGCCGTATATGCCACGGTAGGCGAATGTCATTATGCCGTTGATTTCTACAACAGAGATGCCCGGCACGTATGCAATGAGCGCGTCCTGCACGGTCTGCGCTCCGCAGGCTTTGATCATCTCCTCTGTGATGAGGGTGACAGGTACAGGAGTCTCCTCTATGCTTTCGCTGCTTGACGATGCAGTAGAGAAGGATGGTCCGATGTTTTGTTTGAGGTCGGCGACAAGGTCTTTGAACCTTTGTGGCGCGTCCAAAGGCGTGTAGCCGGGATTTTCGTGCAGCAATTCGGTGGTGTATTTGGTGGCTTTGTCGTTGTCGTCCAACGCCATGGCGCATAATGCGCTAAGTTTTAGGGCGTTGGTTTTGAGGTCGGCGGGAAATTTTTTAGCGTTTTTTTCGAGAATTTCCAACGCATCGCCAATGCGCCCGATTTCGTAATAGCCTTCCGCCTGGTAATAGAGCTGGCTGATTGAGGCGTCGGTTTGCGCGTTGGCGACGATGGATAAGAGCACAAATAATATGGAAGATAATATTGCTTTCACTTTTTCAACGGTATTTCAAATGTAAATTCCGTGCCTTTGCCTACTTCGGTGGTGAAGGAAATATGTCCGCCGTGCTTGTTTTCGATGATGTCGCGGGTGATTGCCATGCCGAGACCCGTGCCGTCGCCGGCGGGCTTGGTGGTGAAGAAATTGTCGTACAGTTTCTGTTTCACTTCGTCGGTCATGCCTTCACCGTTGTCAGCTATCTTGATTACAAACTGCTGGTCGGCAAACTCTACGCTCACCGTGATTTCGGGCTTGTAATCGGCACTTGCGCCCTGCTGCTTGCGCCAAAGGGTGTAGCAGGCGTTGTTCATAACATTGAGCACTGCGCGTGACAGGTCTTGCGGTATCACCTTGACAAGCGGCATACCCGTCTGATATTGTTCCTTGATGGAGATGTTGAAATTTTTGAACTTAGCCCTCATCGCGTGGTACGACAGCCATACGTACTCCTTGACTATGCGGCATACGTCCGTGGGCAAAAATTCGTTTTCCTTGCCCCTCGACATTTGCAGGATGTCCCTTACGAGATTGACTGCGCGTTCGGAGTGCGAGATTATCTTCTCCAAATTTGCCTTCAAGTCGGTGGCGACAGCCGCCACGTCTTCGGCGTCGTCGTCCGAAAACTTGTCGCGGTAGTCGTTGATGATTTCGTCCAAATCGCCAAGGAGCTTCTGCGAGGTTTTGGAGAAGTTGATGACAAAGTTGAGCGGATTCTGAACCTCGTGCGCTATGCCCGCCGTCAGAAGTCCAAGAGATGCAAGTTTCTCCTGCTTTTGCAATTGTTCTTTGTAGTACTCAATATCTTCCATGTCTTAGTGCTTTAAATGCTGTTAACAATTTGAAACTCCACCGTAAATTCCGAGAATTTGTCTTTTTCGGATGTTACGGATATTTCGCCGTGATGGTTTTGTATAATCTCGCGGCTGAGATACAATCCGACGCCTGCCGCCTCGCCCGTGGGCTTGGTGGTGAAAAACGGGTCAAACACCTTGTCCGTGATTGTCTGCTCGATGCCGATGCCGTTGTCGTAAAACTTGATGATGTATCCGTAGTCCTCTATCTGCGCCGAAACGCGGACTTCGGGGGTGTACTTGATTTTTTCGGCCTTCTTTACTACGGCGTAGAAGCCGTTGTTGATGATGCTCATGAAGGTTTTGGAGAGTTGCTCGGGGTTGCCTTCGAATGGCATGTCTTCTTCGGGAAGGTCGAATGTTACCTTGATGCCGTATTGGTTGATACACGATTCGTGGTATTTGCTTACAACTTCCTCGTTCTTTTTGAGCACTTTTTTGATGTCGATAGCCACCATGCCGCCTGTGCGGTCTTTGAGCAATTCCTCCATCGCCTTCAATGTGCGCGTGGTGTTGAGTCCGTGGTCGGCAACTTTTTGGAGGTTGCCTTTGAGCATTTCGAGCACATCGACGGTGTCCTCGTAGTTTTCCTCGTCCATCTTGTCCTTGTCGTCCTCGATGTTTGCGGCGATGTCGCCCACGAGACCGATTGAGAGTTTTGAGAAGTTGTTGATGTAATTGAGAGGGTTGAGGATTCGGTCGATGAGGCCTTGCGTGAGTTTGCCGGCGGTCGCCATCTTTTCTTGGCGGATGAGTTCGCGCTGCGTGTTGGAAAGCTCGGCGAGTGCGTTTTCGAGGCTTTCGGATTTCAATTGGATTTCGTCCCTTTGTGTTGCAATCTCTGCTGTGCGCTCCTGCACTATTTGTTCGAGTTTTATTTTTTCTTGGCGCAGACGGTGCACCCTGCGTCGCATGAATGCGTATATTGCCAATGCAAGGAGCATTACGTAAAACAATTCCGCGTACCAACGCCTGTACCACGGATATTTGATGCTGAATTTTACCGATGCCGGTGCTGTTGGCACTCCGTATGCCGTAAGAGCCTGCACTTCAAAGGTGTAGTCGCCATAGTGGAGGTTCAGGTATTCGACGTCGGTGTCTTCGTCCAATTGGCTCCAATCTGAACCGTTGAGCCTGTATTGGTACAATGCTTTGCCGATAAAGGAGGGGTTGTCAACAGAATACACGAACTTGAAACTTGTTTGCTCCGGCTCGAAATTGCCCAAATAACTTGGCATTTGACCGAATCCGCCCCAAACTACGCTGTCGCCGTTCATGATTACCGAACGGATTTTCACTTGGTTGGCGGGGTCGAAGGCTGGGTCGTGGCAGTCGAGGTCGGTGATTACGATGTCGTTGTCGCCGTAGCCAAACCACACCTTGCTACCTATGTGTTCGTAACCTTCGAGGGAGAGGTCTTTGATAGGGTAGAGCCGGTGGTCGTAGGCGTTGTAAATGCCGCCGTCCTTGTAACAATAAACGTTTTTGCCGCTGTTGTCGGTGAGCCAAGTGATGCCGTTGTTGTCATAATGCGAAAAAAGCGGGTATTCTATCGGGTCTTTGTCGGTGGCGTTGATGATGTGGACATTGCCGTCGAGCACTACCGCCGCCGCCTGCATTTCCACGGAGTCGGCATTGTCGTATGGAACAAACTCTTTTGCCCCCGCCGCTTTGTGCCAAATGTGTCCGAAGATGCTCTGCGCGTAAAAATCGCCGTTGTCGCCACGTTGGATGGTGGAAACTTTTTCGAGCGGGCAAATTTTAGCGTAGATTTTGTCGTCGGGTCTGAATAGGTATATGCCGTCGATGCAGCCTACGTATGCCGACTTGCCGTCTATCCGCTTGAAAGAAAGGGCGGAGTTGGAGGTGTATTTGTGACCGTTGATGTTGTAGATGCCGGAAGAGGTGGCAAACATGATGCCCGCGTCAAGTTTGCCGATGTCCCAACACGAACTCGGTATGTTTGCAATCGGCTCAAACTGTCCGTCGGCGTTGAGTCGGCAGCATCCGTTGTTGGTGCCTACGTATGTGACACCGTCGTAATGCTCTATTGACTGAATCATGCCTTGGAGACCGTCTTGATGGTAGAAAAAAGTGTATGGCGATGGCACTTGCACTGCAAAAACGCACTTCTCACATGCGCCCCACAGGATGCCTTTGTTGTACATTAGGTGCATGGTGTTGTTGGAAAGCATACCCGATTCGTCGTCAATTGTATATACCAAAGTGTCGTTTTTCAAAATCTTGATGCCCTCGTTCTTGACGTTTTGGGCCACATATCCGTCGTCGAGGCGGAGAGTTTGTAGGATGCCGTTTTTGATGTAGATTTTGTTTTTTTGGATGACGGTATCGAGGTCGATGATTTCGGTGAGTCCTGTGGTAACGGTTTCTGTGTGGGAGTCCAACACTGTGGAATCATGCTCGATGTGGCAGATATTGCCGTCGCCGGTGATGAACCTCACAGTGCCGTCCTCCGACTCCCAAATGTCCTTTACAATATCGGATTTTATAATTTTGGTGTTGGCTGATTTGAGGAGGGTTGGAGTGCCATTTTCGGTGATTATGACGCGCCCCATATAATTATATCCGCCCGCCCAAATTGTCCCTTTGGAGTCGCGGAATACCGACGTCACCCTTGTAAACCCCGGCGTGTAGAGGATGCGCCATTGCGCGTTGTCGTAATACAAAAGCCCCTCGAAATTAGCCACCCATACCCGTCCGCAACTGTCGATTTCTATGTCGAAATTGCGGCTGTGGGCATTGTAGTCTTTTTCCGTGAAGTTTTTGATTACGGGATGCCCTTGTCCAAAAACACACGCAACACTGCATATAAGCGCACAAAAAGCCGTTAATATGTTTTTTATGACTGTCATAATTTGTCCATAATTGACGTGTACGGGATGGTTTTACCGATATATTTGTCCCATTCGTCCTTTGTCAAATCGCGTTTGAGCGAGAGTTTGAGGGCGTTTTTCATTTCCTCCACCGAGATTGGATTTACCACGAGTTCGCCGTTGGCGTTGCCGGTCACTATTCTTGTGCCGTCGGTTTTGGTGGCAAGGCAAGTCACCCAACTTGTGGCGGTGTAAACAGTGATTGGTATGCCCTTGCCCTCGTTTGCAATCCATAGTTTGACTGTCTTGTCGAATGACGACGAGAATAGTCCGCGTCCCGAAATCTGCAAATCCGAAATCTGCGACAGGTGTCCGGCGAGTTCCGCCCATAAGCCGTCTTTGCTTTCAAAATAAATCATGCCATCCTTGGTGCCGTATGCGGCGAATGAGCCGTGTGGCGATTCGGTGTAGGCGGTCACGATGCCTTTCAGCTGAGGTTTGTTGATTTTTTGCAGATTGAGGTTGCCGTCGATGGTGAACATCTGCCCGGCTTCGTCAAACGCTTTGCCTCGGCTCACGCACGAAATTTTGTTGTCACAGGTTATTGTTTTGATTATCTGTGACTTCTGTATGTCGAAAACCGACAATGTATTTTCGGCGGCGATGAGGAGTCTGCCGTTTTCGAGGCGGCTCAGGCAAAACGACCTGTCGATGCCTTCGAGCGGTATGATGACGGGGGCGTTGTTGTTTCTGAGCATAAACAAGTCGCCGGTGAAACTCAGTGCGAATGCCGTGTCGCCGATGATTTTGAGGTCGCGGAAACTATAATTCTTGTCGCCGAACACTTTTTTTGTCTGTTCTTGTTCGCACTTAAATATTTCGCCGTAGGAGCTTACGTTCAGGAGGTTGCCGTCCGGCGTATATTCGGCGGCAGTAATGCTTCCTACGCCCGGACGACGGATTTGAGAGCCGCCCGATGCAAGCAGCAGAGCCTGAAATACCGATTGGTCGAAGAAATCGCCATTATAAGTCTCTGTAAAATAATACGATGCGCCTGCGAGAAGAGTTGCTGTCTCTTTTTCGCCTGCGAGGTATTGCGTGACCGAAAGTGACGCCAACGAGCGACCGAGACCAACGAAACTGAGAGTATCGACAACGCTTTTGGAATATTCTGCCTCGCGCTGTTTTTCTTCGGCTATCAGGCGTTGACGTTCGGCGTTGTTGCGCTCTTGGATGGCGTTTGCGGCGGCGATGTGCGCCTCTTGCTCCGCTTTCTCGGCTTTTATACGTTCCATCTGCGCCTGTTGGGTCATCTGTTGGGCGCGCAGGTACTGTTGCTCGGCTTCTATGCGCCGTGCGTCGGAGATTTGTTCTTGGTCGAAGGCTATCTTCTCCAACTGACGGCTCACTTCGCGATCCACGGCGTTTCGCTTCTCCTTTTCGTTGAGGGCGGCGATTTGCTTTTCGAGGTCGTTGATTTTTTTGTTTCGCTCGTTAACGGCATAATATCCCGCTCCTGATGCAATCATCAGAAGTGTCGCAAGTGAGGCTATTATGACGTTTTTGGTATTCATAATGCGATGGTTTCGCTCTGATTGAGCGTTATTGCAACCTCTTGATTACAAGCATTGTAATGTCGTCGCTCTGTTCTGCGCCATTAGCAAAGTCCTTGATGTCGTCCTTTACGGTCTCGATGATTTCGGCGCACGAGCGGTAGGCAACGTCTTTGAGGGAGTCGTTGAGCCTTTCCACGCCAAACTCTTCGCGCTCCGGGTTCATTGCCTCGGTAACGCCGTCGGTGAACATCACAAGAGCGTCGCCCTTTTCAAGTTGGAGGGTTTCTTCCTTGTATTTTGCAAAATCCATTGCGCCAACTACCATGCACTTGGGCTTGGGAAGGATTTCGACGGTACAGCTCGACTTCAATACGTGCGGCGGATTGTGTCCGGCGTTGCAATAGATTACCTCGCCGGTCTTGACGTTGTAAGTGCCGTAGAATACGGTTACAAACATACAGTCAACAGAATCGGCGGCGATGAGTTTGTTGGCGGTGTCGATTACTTCTGCCGGCGGGATGCCCCTGAGACCCGTGGTGCGTATCACGGTGCGGCTTACCGCCATGAATATTGCAGCCGGGATGCCCTTGCCGCATACGTCGGCAATGAGGAAGCCGATGCGGTCGTTGTCGAGTTGGAAAAAGTCGTAGAAGTCGCCGCCAACGTCCTTCGCGGCGGTCATTGATGCGGCTATGTCCATGTATTGGCAATAATCGGGGAATGGCGGAAATACCCTTGGCAGGATTGCCTGTTGTATTTCACTTGCTATGCAGAGGTCGCTTTTGAGGTTTTCGAGTTGCGAATGTTCCTGCTGAGCGGAGTGTACATACTTGTTTTGCTCGATGGCCTTCTCGATTGTTAGGCTGAGGTCGTCGAGGTCGATTGGTTTGGTGGCAAAGTCGAATGCGCCGCTGTTCATTGCTTGGCGAATGTTGCCCATGTCGCCGTATGCGCTCACCATTACGCATTTGAGCGCGGGGTTACGCATTTCGTTGATTTTTGCCAACAGCGTAAGACCGTCCATCTCAGGCATGTTGATGTCGGAGAGGATAATCTCAATATCGGGGTTTTTGGAGAGTATCATCAACGCTTCGAGACCGTTGTGTGCAAAGAAAAATTCGTACTCTCCCTTGCGGATTTTCCTGCGGAAATACTGTGTCAAAAGTGCTTCGAGATCTGCCTCGTCGTCAACACTTAATATTTTTACTGCCATGTTTTTCGGTTTTAATTTTGTGGCAAAGTTAGTATAATTTTTGAAAAAAGTAAATTTTCTCACTTTAATTTTTGTTTGTATGTGGTTTTTTTGATTATTTCGCGGTTAGTTATAATTAATACATAAAAAACTACAAATTATGCGCAGAATAACAATATTCTTATTTGCGTTGGTGGCGATGTTGGCAGCCTGCACCGGCAATCAGCCCGCCTCCAACACTCCGCTTTCCACCATCGTTGCCACTGAATATGGCAAGGTGGAGGGCTACGAGAAAGACAGTCTCAAAATCTTCAAGGGCATCCCCTTTGCCGCGCCGCCTGTTGGCGACCTGAGGTGGAAAGCACCGCAGCCCGCCACGCCGTGGACTGATGTCAAGAAGACCACAGAATTTGCCAAAGGTCCAATCCAAGGCGACGCCAACCCCGCCAATTTTAGCGAGGATTGCTTGTACCTCAATGTTTGGTCGCCCGCCAAAACTGCCGACGCCAAAATGCCTGTGATGGTGTGGATATATGGTGGCGGATTTTCATTTGGTTCTACTGCCGACCCAAGCCACGACGGCGAAATCCTGTCGAGGAATGGCGTTGTGGTGGTTTCCATCACATACCGCGTCGGCAACCTCGGCTTCCTCTCGTTGCCCGAACTCTCCGCCGAAAACCCGCAGCACGTGAGTGGCAATTACGGCATCCTCGACCAAATCGCCGGTCTCAAATGGGTGAAAAACAACATTGCTAATTTTGGCGGCGACCCCAACAACGTAACTATTTTTGGCGAAAGCGCGGGCGGCATTTCGGTAAGTATGCTTTGCGCGTCGCCGTTGGCTAAGGGACTGTTCCAAAGGGCGATTTCGCAGAGTGGCGGCTCGTTTGGTCCCACCCGCAAGACCACTTACCCCGGCGAAAATATGAAGACTCTCGCAATGGCTGAGCAGGACGGCGCGACAATCGCCCAAAAACTTGGCGCATCCTCTCTTGCCGACCTCCGCGCATTGGACGCTTCCAAATTTGCCGGTCAGGATATGTCGGGATTTGGCGCGTGGCCCATTGTGGATGGTTATGTCATCAAAGACGACCAATACAAACTCTA
>JAEEGK010003825.1_pt1 | contig 37265 bp, 30 predicted proteins | sample 8958771 | NCBI WGS metagenome assembly JAEEGK01 (sample SAMN16246547, study PRJNA631951) | gut metagenome | biome: gut microbiome; feature: rumen; material: SC-attached | host: Bos | place: Iran: Karaj | collected 2018-10
ATGGGTCCGAACGTAGCCGGTGTGATCGGTTCTGCAGTTGCAGCCGGTATGCTCCTCGGCTTCCTCGGATAGTCCCTGATACATACTATTATTTCGAAATACCCCGAAGGCCCACGCCTCCGGGGTATTTTCATTTTATGTTCAAAAGTTGTGAATAAAACATAAAGGGGGTAGGAGGGTGGACTCCTTGTTTCGGACTATCTTTATAGTATGAATAAGGAAAAACTTGTTAAAAATCTCCGTACTGTGCCCGATTATCCCGTCAAGGGAATAACGTTTTTCGACGTTACGACACTGTTCAAGGACGCTGAATGTTTCAATGAGATTGTGGACGCCACCTGCGAACTTTACCATGGCAAAGGCATCACGAAAGTGGCCGGAATCGAGTCCCGAGGCTTCGTAGTGGCAGCTGCCGTAGCTGCAAAACTCGGCATCGGCTTCGTTCCCGTGCGCAAGTCCGGCAAGCTGCCGGCAGAGACAGTGCGCGAACTGTATTCGAAAGAATACGGCCTCGACACCATCGAGATGCACACCGACGCCCTCGGACCTGACGACGTTGTCCTCATCCACGACTACATCCTTGCAACAGGAGGCACGGCACTGGCAGCGGTCCGTCTGGTGAAGCAGTTCAATCCCAAGGCAGTCTACGCTAATTTCATCATCGACATAGTCGACATACCCCGAAGCAACCCTTTACCTCCAGAAGTCGAGGTGACCAGCCTGCTGCAACTGTCAGAGAAATAATATTCGACCTAATAATCATAATTATGAAAAAAATCTTCATTACGCTTCTTGCGATTTTTGCGATGGGCTGGATGGCCAACGCCCAGACAAACTTCCAGACATTCTATGATCTGGGAAGGGGACACTTCACAACTACACTCGAGGGTTTCCACCAGGACAACTGGGGCAACACTTTCTTTTTCATCGATTACGATTACAACAACAAGGACGGGAACAAGATCATTTCTCCCAGCAACACCTATTTCGAGATTGCACGCTGCCTGAACTTCTGGTCTGAGAGCGCTCTGGCACCTCTTTCTCTTCAGGTAGAGTACAACGGCGGTTTCGGTATGGCGACCAATACACCCGCCTATGCCGAAGGCCTGGCTTTCCCTGTCAACAGTGCCTTCCTTTTCGGATTCGACTATTTCCTGCACTCAGCCAATTTCAATAACACCCTCAACCTGAAGGTGCTCTACAAACATTTCGTGAATCTGGCATCTAAGGTTCCTCTGCAGTTCACTGCAGTCTGGGGACTCCAGGATCTCTTCGGACTCAAGGGCCTTCGTTTCTCAGGCTTCGCAGATTTCTGGTGCGAGGGCAGCAACCTTGTATTCCTCTCAGAGCCTCAGCTCTGGTTCCAGGTATTCGACCATTTCAATATCGGCGGCGAGGTTGAGCTCAGCTACAATTTTGCGGGTATGCAGGGTTTCAAAGTGATGCCTTGCATAGGTACAAAGTGGGTTTTCTGATCTAAACGATAGCTACTATGAGTTTATTAAGCAAAGCTTTCGGATTTGATGCGTCCAAGCACACAGTCCGTACGGAGATTGTGGCAGGTATAACCACGTTCCTTACGATGGCTTATATCCTTGCCGTCAATCCAAACATCTTCGGCGCCCTCGACATGCCGCGCGGTTCGGTGTTCACCGCCACCGCTCTGGCTGCCCTCGTAGGTACGCTTGTGATGGCCCTCTATGCAAAGAAGCCGTTCGCCCTGGCCCCCGGTATGGGACTGAACGCCTTCTTCGTATTCACAGTATGCCTCGGAATGGGGCATAGTTGGCAGTTTGCGCTCACTGCAGTGTTCATCGAAGGTATCCTTTTCATCATCCTTACCCTTACCAAGGTGCGCTCCTGGATACTGAATGCCATCCCTCTGAGCCTCAAGCACGCCATCGGCGCCGGTATCGGCCTGTTCATAGCCTTCATCGGCCTTCAGAACGCCGGCATCATCGCCAATAACGATTCTACCCTTGTGGCGCTCGGCGACATCACCCACGGCACAGCCCTGCTGGCAGTCATCGGCATCATCATCACAGGTGCACTGGTAATCCTCAAGGTAAAAGGCGCCATCCTGCTTGGCATCCTGGTTACCACGGTCATCGGACTCATCATCAAGGATCCCGCAACGGGTGCGGCCATCACCTCTTTCAACGGTGTGGTTTCTGCTCCTGACAGCATCGCCCCCATCTTCTGCAAGTTCGAGTGGGGCAGCATCTTCAGCCTTGATATGCTGGCCGTTGTATTCACCTTCCTCTTCATCGATATGTTCGACACAATGGGTACCCTCATCGGTGTTTCCCAGAAGGCCGGCATGGTTGATGAAAAAGGCAACGTGGAAGGCATCGACAAGATGTTCATGGCAGACTCAATCGCCACTGTTGCAGGTGCCTGCTTCGGTACATCTACCACCACTACTTATGTGGAGAGCGCTTCAGGTGTAGGCGCAGGCGGCCGCACAGGTCTTACTGCCTTCACTGCAGCCATCTGCTTCGCACTGGCACTCTTCCTGTCACCGTTGTTCCTCGCCATCCCCAGCGCAGCTACAGCTCCCGCACTGGTCATCGTGGGCGTGATGATGATGACTCCTATCGTCAAGATAGACTGGGAAGACTTCTCGGAGAGCATCCCCGCATTCATCTGCGTGCTGCTTATGCCGGTGGCCTACTCAATCTCTGACGGTATCCTGATCGGCGTCATCTCTTATGTTGTCCTCAATGCCTGCGCAGGCAAGTTCAAGAAGATTTCTCCCACAATGTGGGTTCTTGCGGCACTATTCATCCTCAAGTATATCTTCATCTAGGACATACGTTCAGAAACAAGAAAGCCGGCCCTCGTCGAGAGCCGGCTTTCTTTGTTAATCCCGTGCCTCTATCCGTGATGTTCTTTGCGGAGAAGGTCAAGGACGGTCTTGACAGGGTTGAAAGTGATCAGCGGAACGTCCACGAACTGGGTGTTCCAGTCTGACATCGCACCATTCCACAGACCTGGCAGTTCAAGGGCTTTCAGACTGCGTCCTTCGTAGCTCTTTGAAGAAATGAATCCAGCCTGCGGATCCACAAAACGGGTGAGGTCAAACTTGCCGCCCTTGTAGTTCATAGGGCTGCATACGAGATCTACCGGATTGAAGTGTGTTCCGGCTGCAAACAGGCCGGCAGTGGCAGGATCGTTCGGGTTGAGCTGTACGCTCTCGAGAATCTGCAGCGAAGTGGCTCCGTCGCGGTCCCTGACAATGAACGGTCCGCCGCCAGGCTCACCGAGGTTACGTACCATTCCGCACACCCTTATGGGTCTGTTCAGTTTCGCGTGAATGCGTGCAAGCATCCTGCGCTTCGACGAGTCAAAATCCTTTTCGGGGAAAGTGACGCAGAACTCCTTGTCCAGGAAATCCACCATCTCCCAGATAAACTCGCTGTCGTCGCATCCTTCGTCGATGCGGCGCAGATAGTCGAAGATGTGGCTGCGGAGCTGCAGCAGACGGCCTGCAAGAAGTTTCTTCCATAGCACTGTCTGTTCGATTCCGGACTGATGGATCACGTTGTCGATGTTCTTGATGACAATGACGTCGGAGGTGATGTCGTTGACATTCTCTATCAGGGCTCCGTGGCCTCCCGGACGGAACAGCAGGCTGCCGTCGGCCTTCCGGAAAGGAGTGTTGTCTTCATTTACGGCAACGGTGTCGGTAGACTTCGACTGGAGGGTGAACTTCACATCATATCTTACACCGAAGAGAGCCTCGTATCTGGGACGTACGGCCTCGTACATTGCCTTGTATGCATCCAGATGCTCGGGTGAGACGGAATAGATGAGATTGACCTTGCCTTCGGCATCCTTTGCGTACAGCGCACCCTCGACGAGGTGCTCTTCGAAAGCAGTACGGCTGTAGTCTGCATATCTGTGGAAAGCAACCTGTCCCTTGGACTTGCTCCCGTAACCCAGTCCGTCTTCGTTGAGCGTCTCGGCGAGAATGCCTTTGTCGTCCTTGCCGGAGAATCTGGCGTCATCATAGAAAGCAAACTCTTTGATATGCTTGCAGAAACGTTCGGCAGGAGAGTCCTCGGACAGTTTGCCGCCCTTCTCGAGTGTGTCAAGGCCGTTGAACAGATCCTTGAACATCCTTGATGCGGCACCGCTGGCAGGCACGAACTTCGTGACCTTGGCGCCCGACTCTTCGAGAGTCTTGAGGGCTGCGGCCTTGGCGTCGTCGTCAAGCACCGTTATGCCTTTTTCTTCGGTTGCTGCGTTTATGACATCCAGATAGGGAAAGCCTGTCTTGAAGGCATCGAGTTGCGAGTTCAATTTCTCCTGTGAAATGCCCAGACGTTCCAGTTGAAGCAGATCTTTTTCTTCCATAATGCTGTTTTTCGATATAGTTCGATAAAGTTACGATTCTTTTTTCTCTTTTAATAGATGTAAAATGACTATTTTTGCGGTCAAATTGCCATAAAAAATGATTACCCAGAGCGCACTTCACTCATTCAACAGAATGGAGACTCCGTTTTTCTATTATGATATGGACATCCTCCGGGCCACTGTTGAAAAATTCGTTTCCACGCTTGACAAATATGGGGTAACTGCCCACTACGCCGTCAAGGCCAACTCCAACGACAGGATATTGAAAACCATAAGCGGCGCCGGCATCAAGGCCGAATGCGCCACGGGCAACGAGATAACCCTTGCCCTTGCCAATGGTTTCGCCGCAGACGGCATATTCTTCGACGGAGTTGCCAAGACCGACAAGGAGATAATCACAGCCCTCAAGGCAGGCGTCGAACTCTTCAACTGCGAAAGCATCCAGGAACTGGAAGTAATTGACGCGTTAGCAGGGGGAATGGGAATTAAAGCCGCCATAGCAGTCAGGGTCAATCCCGACGTCGATGCAAAGACTCACAAGTATATCACCACCGGTACCGAAGAAGACAAGTTCGGCATCAGTTCGTGGGCGTTCGACGAACTTTTTGCGACCCTGGCACGCTGCCGTAACCTGCAGTTCACAGGTATCCATATGCACGCAGGTTCGCAGATTACCGATATGAACGTTTATGCGGAGCTTTGCAAGAAGGCTTCCGAGTTCGAGAAACTCTTCACCCAGAGGGGCTTCGATGTCAAGCTGCTCAATCTGGGAGGAGGTCTTGGCGTAGATTACGAAAAGCCTCTGGACAACTGGATGCCGGATATCGAGGGCCTCTGCCGCACCATTTCGCAGAACATTTCCCTCAAGCCCGGACAGACGGTCCATATTGAGCCGGGCAGGGCGATGGTCGCGAACTGCGCCCACATCATCAGTAGGGTGGTCTATGTCAAGGAAGGCCTGAAAAAGAAGTTCGCCATACTGGACTGCGGAATGCACACCCTCATCCGTCCGGCTCTATATCAGGCAAGCCACAAGGTTGAAAACCTTTCTTGCAGGGAGCCTCTCGAGAAATATGACGTCGTGGGATGCGTGTGCGAGTCGAGCGACACCTTCGCCAAAGGACTTCTGGGCGGCGCTCCCCACAGGGGTGATTTCTTCGCAATCCACAGCGCCGGCGCATATGGACAGGTAATGAATATGAGATATCTGCAGAGGGACCTTGCTCCCGCTGTATATTCGGATGATATAAAGTAAAAAAGATAATACGCTTATGTTTGAAAATCTAACTGACAGACTCGAGAAGTCCTTCAAGCTTATCAAGGGACAGGGGAAAATCACGGAAATAAACATTTCCGAAACGATGAAGGATGTGCGCAAGGCACTTCTCGATGCCGATGTCAGCTACAAGATAGCAAAAAGCTTCTGCGACGACGTGAAGCAGAAGGCTCTCGGCCAGGACGTTCTCAAGGCTGTCCGTCCGGAGCAGATGATCGTCAAGATAGTCCACGACGAACTGGCCGAACTGATGGGCAGCGAGCACAGCGACATCAATATCAAGGGCCACCCCGGCATCGTGCTGGTCAGCGGTCTTCAGGGTTCAGGTAAAACCACGTTCTGCGGCAAACTGGCCCTCAACTGCAAGAGCAAGAGAAGCCAGAGAGTGCTTCTGGTGGCAGGCGACGTTTACCGTCCTGCAGCCATCGACCAGTTGAAGGTTCTTGCAGAGCAGATAGAAGTCCCCGTCTACACTGAAGACGGAGTCAAGGATCCTGTGGCCATTGCGCGCCGTGCAATCGACTATGCACGCAAGGAAGGCTATTCACTGGTGATCATAGATACCGCAGGACGTCTGGCAGTCGACGAGCAGATGATGGATGAGATCGCAGCCATAAAGAAGGCCGTGAATCCCACCGAGACATTGTTCGTAGTCGATGCGATGACAGGTCAGGACGCTGTCGAGACAGCCAAGGCTTTCAACGACCGCCTCGACTTCGACGGCGTGGTACTCACCAAGATGGACGGTGACACCCGTGGCGGTGCCGCCCTCAGTATCAAGGCAGTCGTCGGCAAGCCCATCAAGTTCATAAGCTCCGGCGAGAAACTCGAAGCCCTGGACATTTTCTATCCTGCACGTATCGCCGACCGTATCCTCGGAATGGGCGACGTCGTCTCTTTCGTGGAGAAGGCTCAGGAGCAGTTCGACGAAGAAGAGGCCCGCAAGCTCCACAAGAAACTTGCCCACGACCAGTTCACCATCACCGACTTCTACCAGCAGATACAGCAGATCAAGAAGATGGGCAACATCAAGGATCTGGCTTCAATGATTCCCGGTATGGGCAAGATGCTCAAGGACGTGGACATCGACAACTCGTCGTTCAAGAGCATCGAGGCCATCATCCAGTCTATGACCGTCCAGGAAAGGGACAATCCGACCATCATCAACGGCAGCCGCCGCAAGAGGATCGCGGCCGGCAGCGGAACTTCCATCGAGGAAGTCAACAGGCTTCTCAAGCAGTTCGAGCAGACCCGCAAGATGATGAAGACAGTAGCCGGAGCCCCGGCCGCCAAACTGATGAAGAAAAAACGCAGATAATTATGAAACTACTTGACGGAAGAGCCACATCGGCAAACCTTCAGGCTCAGATCGCAGCCGAAGTTGATTATTTCCTTGACAAAGGCTGGCGCAGGCCTCATCTGACCGCGATCCTCGTGGGAGATGACGGTGCGAGCCAGACATATGTAGCCAACAAGGAACGCTCCTGCAAAAAGGTCGGATTCGACAGCACCGTGCTTCGTCTTCCCGCCAGCACCACCGCGGAAGAACTGCTTGCCGAGGTCAAAAGACTGAACGACGACGACAGCGTCGACGGCTTCATCATCCAGCTTCCTCTTCCCAAGCATATCGACGAACAGAAGATCATTATGGCCGTCAGCCCGGCCAAGGATGTCGACGGATTCCACCCCGAGAACGTCGGCCGTCTCTGCCTCGGGCTCGACACCTTCGTAAGCGCCACTCCCTACGGCATTATAACCCTGCTTGAGGAATACGGCATCGAGACCAGGGGCAAGCACTGCGTCGTGCTCGGCCGCAGCAACATAGTGGGCCGTCCGATTGCCAATCTGCTCTCAGCCAAGGCCAAACCGGGTGACTGCACCGTCACTATCTGCCACAGCCGCACCCAGAACATCGAACAGTATACCAGGTCTGCAGACATCATCATCGCCGCCCTCGGCGTGCCGGGTTTCCTCAAGGGCGATATGGTCAAGGATGGCGTCGTCGTAGTCGATGTGGGCATAACCCGCGTTCCAGCGGAGACCGAGAAAGGCTACCGAATTATGGGCGACGTCAATTTCGACGAAGTCGCTCCCAAGTGCTCGTATATCACTCCAGTTCCCGGCGGCGTGGGCCCGATGACCATCGTTTCTCTGATGCGCAACACCCTCAAGGCCTACAAGGCAAAATTCAATGTCAAATAAAACATCGATAGCATGAAAAATCATATTGCAAGCATTATTATGGCAGCACTCGTTCTTTGCGGCTGTAGCGGACAGAAGTTCTCCGCAGAGCCCCTGATGCTCGATCCTGCCGCTTTCGTCACCGAATACGAAGGCAAGCCGGTAGCTCTCTACACCCTTACCAACAAAAACGGAATGGTCGTACAAGTCACCAACTACGGAGCCAGGACGGCTTCCATCATCGTACCGGACAAGGACAACAATCCTGTGGACGTAATCGTCGGCCACGACAATATCCAGAGCTATCTCAATACCGCCAGCGTTTCATCTGCATCTATCGTAGGCCGCGTGGTTAACCGTATCGCCTATGGCAAGTTCACTCTCGACGGAGTCGACTACGAGTTGCCGATAAACAGCGGCGTAAATCATATCCACGGTGGTCCCAATGCGATGTACAAGCACGTTTGGGATGCTGAACAGCTTGCTGACGACAAGGTGAAGATGAGCTATTTCTCTCCTGACGGGGAAGAGGGCTATCCTGGCAACTTCAACATCAGCGTGACCTTCACCCTTACTGACGACAATGCGCTGGTTCTCGAATACGAGGCATCAACCGATGCGCCTACTCTCTGCAACCCCACCTTCCATCCGTTCTTCAATCTTCACGGAACTACCGAGAAGAGCAGCAACAGCCACATCTACTGGATGGATGCCGACTACTATACTCCGGTTGACGAGAACACCAATCCCACCGGCGAGATCGCTCCCGTTGAGGGAACCATCTATGATTTCAGGACTGCTGCAAGGGTCGATTCGAAGACCGATTCAGGTTATGACCTGAATTTCGTGCTTAATACCAAGGGCGATTCATCTAAACCCTGCGCTACTCTCTATGAGCCTGAGACTGGCATCTGCCTGACTCTCTATACCGACCGTCCCGGCCTGCAGTATTATTCAGGCGGCAATATGAACGGATATGAGGTCGGCAAGCGTGGAGGCGTGTTCCACAAGTTCAGCGGCGTCGCTCTCGAGACTCAGTTTTTCCCGGATGCTCCTCACCACGACAATTTCCCGAGCATCGTGCTCCGTCCCGGCGAGAAGTACACGCATTTTGCGAAGTATCAGTTCTCTGTAAAGTAATCGGCAGTCATTTACTGCTACAAAGGCCCTTCCTTAGGCTTTCGGGCAAATTGCTTGGCGAATAGAATAATATTCGCTACGCAATTTCCCTTCGCCGGGAGGGCTTTCGCGTATACGGAATCGTCATCACATTGAACAGGCCCTCCCCCTAAGGCTTTCGGGCAAATTGCTTGGCGAATAGAATAATATTCGCTACGCAATTTCCCTTCGCCGGGAGGGCCTTCGCATATATGGAATCGTCATCACAAGTGAACAAGCCCTCCGCATAGTGGCGACAGGGCTGCGGCGCAAGAGACTATTATTCTAGTCTCCTAGCCGCAGGCCCTGAGCCCAAAGGAGGGCCGTCGTATCAGTGGAGGTCGCGGTAGCTCCACTGCTCGAGGAGCTTTCCGTCCTGGGTGTGGATTACGACCGGGTAATGGCCGTTAGTGATATGCAGGAATGTGTTTGCGGGGAGTGAGTCGATGCTGTCATAGTGCATATTGGAATCGGCGAAGAAAGCCGCTGCGTCAGCATCGAAGTCATCGTGTTTTCCGCCGACCAGCACATTGACAGCAGCCCCTTCGAAGGCCCCGCGTTCAAGCATTATGCTCAGCTTCTTTGCTGTCATATGGCAGAACTCGCAGTTGAAGCTGAAGAAACAGGTCAGGTCCTCGCCCTCGGTAAGGGACTCGTCGATCAGGCCGTCAGACACTGCCTTGTCGAAAATCTCCTGGTTGAACCCATCGATCGCATAGCTCTTGTACATGAGATTGTCAGGAGGAGAGATGATGAACACCGCAGCCAGGGAAGCCACTGCGGCAAGCGCGGCAATGAGATTTCTGCGGGGGATGACGAAGGGCTTGACTCTCACTGACAGAACAGCGATGACAAGCAGAACGGCATTCTTGACCAGTGACTGCACAGGAGTGAAATCGATGAAGTCGCCGAAGCAGTGGCAGTTGTCCTTTCTGCCCTTGATGATCAGAAACACCAGGAATGCCGAGAAAGCGGCGAGCAAAGCCGTAGCCAGCTTTATGGAAGCCTTGGGGTGAGTGTTGACCATCAGCCAGACACCCAGGAAGAGTTCTAGGGCAATGACCAGTCTGGCAATTATGAATGAAGCCCCGAGGGAGAATATCCCGAGGCTGAAGACATACAGTTCAAAATTATCGGCGCCCGCCAGCTTGGCGACCGCCGATAATATGAAAATCAATCCGAGAAGCTCCCGGAAGAACAGTCTTAGAGACTCATTGTGCATTTGTATTCAACAGTTTCTCCAAGGAGAGTAGCCTTGTAGTTGTAATCGCTGCACCTCTTGCCCTGATCGAGAGTTACGGTGCTGCCGACCTGCTCTTTACCGTTGACCATTGCTTTGCAATAGCATTTCTTTGAGCAGCTGCTCAGGCCTGCAACGCAAGCAAATACCAATAATGCAAAAAGAACTTTTTTCATTATCCAGAGTGTTTAATTGGTTTGTTATATCAAAAATACAAAAAAATTACATTGTGTCGGCGCAACTGTAATCGACGGGTACGCTTCCCCAGATGCCTTTATAGTTGTAGTCGCTGCACTTCTTGCCGTCTTCAAGGAAATATGTGTTGCCTTTAACCTCTTTCCCGTCCAATGAAGCCTTGCAATAACATTGTTTCGAACAACTGCTCAATCCTGCGACGCAAGCAGCAAGCACTAATGCCAGAATTACTTTTTTCATTACAAAAAGGGATAATAGATTTATTGTCTGTACAAAAATACAAAAAGCTGGCCAAAAAAATCAATTTTTGGACAAAAGGTTGGGGCGGAGCCTCTTGGTTCTCTCGAGCGCCTGTTCGTCCTGCCAGGCCTTGATGAGCTTGGGATTGCCGCTGAGCAGGACCTCGGGAACCTTCCACCCGTTGAAGTCGGCTGGCCTGGTATAGATGGGAGGGGAGAGCAGTTCGTCCTGGAACGAATCGCTCAGGGCAGAGGTCTCGTCGCCCAGGGCACCCGGAATCAGGCGTACCACAGCATCGGTGATTATGGCGGCAGGAAGCTCGCCTCCGCTGAGGACATAGTCTCCTGCAGAGATCTCTAGGGTGATGAGATGGTCGCGGATGCGCTGGTCGATGCCCTTGTAGTGACCGCACAGGATGATGATGTTCTGCAGGCAGCTCAGGTGGTTGGCACAGGCCTGGTCCAGAATCTTGCCGTCGGGCGAGGTATAAATCACTTCGTCGTAGTCACGCTCCTTCTTGAGCTTTTCGATGATGTTGAATATGGGTTCGACCATCATCACCATACCGGCGTCTCCGCCGTATGCGTAGTCGTCGATCTGACGGTAGCTGCCAAGGCCGTAGTCTCGGATGTTGTGGATGTGTATGTCCACAAGATTCTTGTCTTTGGCGCGCTTGATTATGGAGTAATTCAGCGGGCTCTCGAGCAATTCCGGAACGGCAGATAGAATATCAATCCTCATATGCGCAAAAATATTTTAAAAGTGTTATATTTGCAAGCTTAATTATTATTTGTACCCCATGAGTGAAGATATGAAACCGATTGCTTCAGAAGTTGAAAACAACGTGGAGCAACCCGTCGTTATGAATCCGGAAGCAGAGACTGCTCCCGTCGAAGAAGTTATTGACTATTCGAACAAAGGACTGAAGGAACTTGTCGACCTTTTCCAGGAACTGCTGGACAAAGGTGACGTGCAGCAACTCTACAAATATGCCGAAGGCATCAAGGCTGCGTTCTACAAGACCCTCAAGAAAGAGAAGATTGCCGCTGGTTTCCAGCCTGTCGAGACAGCAGTCGCACAGCAGGCAGAAGAAGCAGCCGAGTCTGCAGCTGAAGCAGTTGCTGAAGCAGCGCCTGAGGCAGAAGCCGTGAAAGAAGGCGAAGAGGTGTCAGTCAATCCTTTCGCGGAGATTGAGAGAGGTTTCAAGGATCTTTACGGTCAGTACAAGACCGTCAGGGGCAAATATGTTCAGGAACTCAACCAGAAGAAGGAAGAGAACTACGAAGTCAAGAGCAAGATCATCGATGAGCTCAAGGTTCTCGTAGACAATCCCGGCGACCTCGGCACTGCATATCCCGCATTCAGGGAATTGCAGAACAGGTGGCGTGCGGCAGGTGCAGTTCCTCCTACAAAGGCGAAGGATCTCTATGAGACATACAGCCATTACGTAGAGGCTTTCTACGATTACGTGAAGATCAACCGCGAGCTCCGCGACCTCGATTTCAAGAAGAACCTCGAAGCCAAGGAGAAGCTTTGCGAAAGGGCAGAGGCTCTGGCAGAAAGCGACAATGCAGTGTCTGCATTCCGTGAGATCCAGAAGCTCCACGAAGAGTGGAAAGAATACGGTCCCGTAGACAAGGCTCACCGCGAGTCGATCTGGGAGAGGTTCAAGGCAGCCACTTCAGTGGTGAACAAGAAGCATCAGGCATATTTCGAGTCACAGAAAGGCAACCAGCAGCAGAATCTCGAGGCCAAGACAGCACTTTGCGAGAAGGTTGAAGAGATTGCCGGCCGTGAGGTGAAGGATTCCAACACCTGGAACGCGCTTTCAAAGGAGATAGAGAACATCCAGAAAGAGTGGCGCACCATCGGTTTTGCTTCGAAGAAGGACAACCAGAAGATATACGAGCGCTTCCGCGCCGCCTGCGACAAGTTCTTCGCATCGAAGAGGGAGTTCTACAACGGCTTCAAGGATCAGATGCAGGAGAATATGGAGAAGAAGATCGCTCTCTGCGAGCAGGCCGAGGCCGTAGCTGGCAGCACCGAATGGAAGAAGACCTCAGACCTTCTGATCAACCTGCAGAAGCAGTGGAAGGAGATCGGCCCTGTTTCACGCAAGAAATCAGAACAGATCTGGAAGAGGTTCCGCGCAGCCTGCGACGCTTTCTTCGAGAACCGCGACAAGCATTTCTCTGACCAGGACAGCCAGTTCGACGACAATCTCGCCGCCAAGAACGCCCTTATCGATGAAATCAATGCATACGAACTTACCGACACCGAAGCCGACAAGGAGGCTCTTGCAGGCTTCCAGGCCCGTTGGAACGAGATCGGTTTCGTTCCCCTGAAGGTGAAGGCAAACGTGCAGAGCGCATACAACAAAGCCATAAGCGACAAGTTCGGTTCAGTGGCCGATTCATCAGACAGGGTTTCACGCTACCGCAAGCGCTATGGCGAGCAGCACGCCAAGCCGTATGCCAAGACTCCTACCGAGAAGGACCGTCTCATCCAGAAGTTCCTCAAGATGGAGCAGGACATAGCTACCTGGGAGAACAATATGGGCTTCTTCGCCAAGAGCAAGAACGCCGAATCTCTCCTCGCAGAGCTCTCAAGCAAGATAGAAGTGGCCAAACAAGAACTTGCAGAACTTGAACAGAAGATAAAATCACTGGACGAAAAGGAGAACGGGCAGGAGAATGGATAGGAAAAGCATTATCGGATTCGCCCTCATCGGTCTGATCCTTTTTGCATTCAGCTGGTACAACACAAGGCAGTTCAACAAGCAGCAGGCAGCCCAGCTTGAAGAAAGCAGGGTGCGTGACTCCATCGAAAGGGTGGAGGCGCTCAGGGCTGCTGCCGAGGCATACCCCGAAGCCGATTCAGTGGAACTGGCAAGGATTCTCAGCGAGGGGCAGCTCGCCGTCGCTTCTGACAGCGCGTCAGCCCAGACATCATACTACAAAAGCGAGTTTCTCAACGCGGCCGCTGCCGATTCTCTGGAAGCCGGCATAGTATATCTCGAAAACGACAAGATCAAGGTGGGAATCTCCACCAAGGGCGCACAGGTTGCCGAAGTGCTTGTGAAGGACTTCTACAAGTACGACAGCACCGCCCTCTACCTTGTCGACACCCGCCGCAACAGCACGTTCGACATCGAGCTCGACGCCGGTCAGTACATCAATACTATGGACTTCAACTACCGCGTGGCCAGCACTACCGACCACAGCGTTGCAATGCGTCTGTATTTCGACGAGAACTCATACATCGAGAATCTCTATACTCTTTCGTCCGACGATTATTTCGTAGATATGGACCTGCACTTCGTGGGAATGGACGAGTACATCCCCCGCAGCGCATATTCCTTCACGATTTCCTGGGCGTGGGACGTGCCTCGTCTCGAGAAAGGCTACGACAACGAGAAGAACTATTCCAGCGTCGCTTTCCGTTATGCTGACAACGACAACATAAAGGAAATCACGATGCGCAAGGACGGCGGAAGCGAATCCCTGGCCGGCCAGGCGCAGTGGGTGGCGTTCAAGCAGCAGTTCTTCTCATCTATACTCGTCGCTGAGGAAAACTTCAGCTCGGGCGATATCGGAGGTCACACCTACGCGGAGAACAACCCCGACAGGTATCTGATGCACGATGCGGCTGTGCTCAATGTGGAATACGGCGACAAGAGCGCTGACTTCAGCAAGAACTTCCAGTTCTACTTCGTTCCCAACCACTATCCTGTACTCAAGAGCTACGATTTGAAGTTCGACAAGCTGATTCCTCTCGGAGGCTGGCTCGTCGGTTCAATCAACAAATACATCATCATTCCGGTTTTCAACTGGCTGCACAAGTCCATTGCAAGCTACGGCCTGATCATCCTGATCCTGACCATTATGCTGAAGCTTGTGATTTCGCCTTTCACCTACAAGTCCTATGCTTCTTCAGCAAAGATGAGGGTGCTCAAGCCGGAGGTTGACAAGATCAACGAGCGCTATTCCAAGGAGTCCGAGGCGATGAAACGCCAGCAGGCAACTATGGATCTGTACAAGAGGGCAGGAGTCAGCACTTTCGGCGGCTGTCTGCCGTTGCTCTTCCAGTTCCCTCTGCTGTATGCGATGTTCCGTTTCTTCCCTGCTTCGTTCGAGCTCCGTCAGCAGCCGTTCCTCTGGGCTGAGGACTTGAGCTGCTACGATTCGATCCTGGATTTCGGATTCAGGGTTCCTCTCTACGGCAACCACATCTCGCTCTTCGCGCTTCTGATGGGTATATCCATGTGGGCTTATTCGAAGATGACCTTCGAGTCCAACAGCGCTGCCTCATCCCAGCAGATGCCCGGCATGAAGTTCATGTCAGTATGGTTCATGCCCATCTTCATGGTTTGCCTCTGTAACAACTTCTCTTCAGGTCTGAGCTACTACTACCTGCTGTCAAACCTGTTCACCATCGGACAGAACTTTGCCATCCGCAAGTGGTTCATCAACGAGGACAAACTCTACGCGCAGCTGAAGCAGAAAGCTGATTCCAAGGATGCGCCCAAGAAGTCTAAGTTCCAGCAGCGTCTGGAGGAGGCTTACAGGATCCAGCAGCAACAGCAGAAGTCTCAGCGCAAGTAATGGGCGTAGTCGGAGAACAAATAGCTTTTTTCAGGAACAGTCTTCCCGCCGGCGTAAAGCTGGTGGCGGTTTCCAAATTCAAGCCTGTCGAGGCCATTATGGAAGCTTATGAGGCTGGACAGAGGGTGTTCGGCGAGAACAGGCCCCTGGAGTTCCAGGAGAAGGCGCGTCAGCTCCCCGACGACATCGAGTGGCATTTCATCGGACATCTTCAGACCAACAAGGTGAAGAACGTGGTTCCCTACGCCTCGCTCATCCAGTCCATAGACAGCGAGCATCTTCTCAAGGCCGTCAATGACCATGCGGCGAAGACCGGCAAGGTCCAGGACATCCTGCTCGAGGTGTTCGTGGCTTCGGAGGAAACCAAGCACGGACTTTCGGGAGATGAGGCCGTGGATCTGGCTGCGAGGATGTCGGACTATCCGAACGTGCGTCTTCGCGGCGTGATGGCTATGGCTACGTTCACTGACGATATGGACCAGGTCCGCAGGGAATTCTCGAATGCGGCTGCGATTGCGGCAGAAGTGGCTGCAGTTGCCGGCATAGAGAAGCCGGAAATCTCTATGGGAATGACCGGCGACTACGAAACCGCAATCGAATGCGGCTCCACAATGGTGCGCATCGGCACCGCCATCTTCGGCGCCAGGTAGCGATTTATTTCCTAGCTGAAATCAGATTGGAAAGCAAGGTCTTCGGGAAGCTCAGTCGCTGCGCTCCTTCGTACCCTCCTACTGTCTACTTCGTCCTGCTTCGCAGAACTCGTATCCAGCAGGCAACCTCCCTCTTCCCTGGCCGGGGTGGCCATGTTCCCTCAGACCTTCTTTCCAATCTGCTAACGTAATGGCTTGTCAGCAGAATGTTTCAAGGCAACATTCTGCCGACTTGCGTTTCATAACTGAACAGGCCCTCCGCCAGTGGCGACAGGGCTGCTGCGCAAGAGACTATTATTCTAGTCTCCTAGCAGCAGGCCCTGAGCCCCAAGGAGGGCCGGCGTAAATGAAAAAAAACGGCTCGGGGTTGCCGGGCCGTTTTCTATTTATGTCGCTAAAAAAGATTAGCCGTTAACCTTTGCCATGTGGGCGATGAGGTCGAGGACCTTGTTAGAATAACCGATCTCATTGTCGTACCAAGAGATAACCTTGACGAACTTGTCAGTCAGGTAAACACCGGCGTTGGCATCGAAGATGGAAGTCAGCTTGCAGCCGAGGAAATCTGAAGAAACGACAGCGTCCTCAGTGTAACCGAGAATACCTTTGAGTTCGCCTTCTGAAGCCTCTTTCATAGCCTTGCAGATATCTTCCTTGGTAGCGGGTTTCTCAAGGTTGGCAACCAGGTCCACAACAGAAACGTCGAGGGTCGGAACGCGCATTGAGATACCGGTAAGCTTGCCGTTGAGTTCAGGGATAACTTTACCTACAGCCTTGGCAGCACCAGTTGAAGAAGGGATGATGTTGCCTGAAGCGGCACGGCCACCACGCCAGTCTTTCAGAGACGGACCGTCAACGGTCTTCTGAGTAGCGGTGGTAGAGTGAACGGTGGTCATAAGACCTTCCTTGATACCGAACTTGTCGTTGAGAACCTTGGCGATCGGAGCAAGGCAGTTGGTGGTGCAAGATGCGTTGGAAACGAACTTGGTGCCCTTTACATAGGTCTTCTCGTTAACGCCGCATACGAACATCGGAGTGCTGTCCTTTGCAGGAGCTGACATAACAACATATTTGGCACCTGCGTTGATGTGGGCCTGAGCTTTCTCCTCGGTGAGGAAGAGACCGGTAGACTCAACAACATACTCAGCACCTACCTGATCCCAAGCGAGTTCGTTGGGGTCCTTGCAAGCAGTAACGCGGATTGCCTGGCCATTGACGATGAGTTTGCTGTTTTCTACGTCAACGTCGATAGAGCCTTCGAACTGACCGTGCATAGTGTCATATTTGAGCATATATGCAAGATAGTCTACAGGGCAGAGGTCGTTGATTCCTACGATCTCGATGTCATTTCTTTCTTGTGCAGCACGGAAAACAAAACGTCCGATACGGCCGAATCCGTTGATACCAACTTTAATCTTTTTCATTTGATTGTTAATTTTTGTTTGTATAAAATATTGGACTTTCTCTGTGAATCAGTGGTTTCTGGAAACTTTTTCCGAAAACCGTGCAAATGTAAAAAATAATTATTATATTAAGTAACTTTGCCACTGCAAGTTTTCAACAGAATGACAAGAGAAATTTTATTGACAAACGACGACTCCTATACGTCCAAAGGGCTGAAAACCATAGCTGATTTTCTGAGAGGCTACGGAAACGTCCTGCTTGTGGCTCCGAAGGACCCCCAGTCCGCAAGATCGATGGCCCTGAGCATGGAAGATCCCCTGTATGTGACACGCTATGCGTATTTCGAGGCTGAAGAGGGCAAGGGAAGCCTGTCGTGCTACTATATGAACGGAACGCCGGCCGACTGCGCCAAGATGATGGCGAATATGTGCATCGAGAGGGGCATCCGGCCAGACCTGTTCGTGTCAGGCATCAACCACGGCTCAAACGCCTCTGCAGCGGCACTTTATTCAGGCACTCTCGGCGCCAACAAGGAAGGAAGCCTGTATGACATTCCGTCGATAGGACTTTCGATTGACACCCACGCCGAGGACGCCGATTTCTCGGGAGTTCTCCATTTCCTCCCGAAGATTCTCGACCAGATGTTCGAAATACCTCCGGTGCACCAGACCTATCTCAACGTGAACTTCCCCGACCTGCCGGCGGACCAGATCAAAGGCATCCGCTTCGCCCATCAGGGCAACGGCCGCTGGGAGAAAGAGTTCCAGAGGAGCTGGGACGGCCGTGGCCGGGAGTTCTACTGGATGGTCGGGCAGTTCGTGGACTACGAGATGAAGACAACCGCACAGGAGGCGGACCATATCCTGCTCGCCGACGGTTATATCACTATCGTGCCCCATAAGATCGATACCACAAATTACAACGAGAAAGACAGGCTGTCACATCTCTGGAAGCTATAGTTCCGTGAAGTATTACATCATAGCAGGAGAGGCCTCCGGCGACTTGCACGGAGCCGGTCTGATGCGTGCCCTGCGCAAATGCGACCCGCAGGCCGTCTTCCGCTTCTGGGGCGGGGAAAAGATGGCTTCCGAGGGCGGAACTCCTGCAGGCGACTACCGCGAAGATGCAGTGATGGGGGTGAAGGATGTTCTCGGCAAGGCCGGACACTTCCTCCACAGACTCTCAGTCTGCAAGACCGACATTGCCGCCTGGGCTCCCGATGCTGTCATCCTCATCGACTATCCTGGCTTCAACCTGCGCATCGCCCGTTTTGCATCACGCCTTGGAATCAAGGTGTTCTGGTATATAGCTCCCAAAGTCTGGGCTACCAGGGAAGGACGCGTGCGCAAGCTGCGCCGCTGGGTCGACAGGCTGTTCGTGATATTCCCTTTCGAAAAAGAGTTCTTCAGCCGGCACGGCATCGATGCCAGCTATGTGGGCAATCCGCTCGTTGACGTCATAGCACACGACAGACCCGTCGAAGAAGCCGCATCGCCATATATCGCCCTTCTCCCCGGCAGCCGCAGGATGGAAGTCAGCCGCACTTTGCCAGTCTTCCTGGAACTGGAGAAAAAGATGGCCGTCAGTTCTCTGAAGGATTACCGTCTGGTGGTCGCGGCCGCAGACTCTCTGGATGATGCAGTTTACGAAGAATATCTTGCAGGATCTTCAATCGAGGTGGTTCGCGGCAGGACATATTCCATCCTGAAGAATGCCGCCGCGGCAGTGATAGACTCCGGCACCGCAAGTCTCGAAGCCGCGCTGCTGTCCGTGCCGCAGGTGGTGGTATATGCAATGGATCCCCTGTCGTATCGCCTGGCCAGGCTGATGCTGAAGACGAAGTACATTTCCCTGGCCAACATCATACTCGACAAGCCGGTGTTCGAAGAACTCATCCAGCAAGACTGCAATGCCGCCAGGATACTCGCCGTGCTTGAAAAGCTGGTGAATGACGAGGACTGCCGCTCGGCGATGCTGGAAGATTATGCCAGCCTGAGTAGACAGCTCGGAGATGGAGGTGCGGCTGAGCGTGCCGCGTCCGAAATGGTGTCGTGCCTGAAAGCGACTATTGAGGAATAATTATTACATTTGCGATTACATACATCCGGCTATGAGACGCAAGAAATCCAGAAGAACCATCAAGAGAAAAGTCCGCACGGGATTTGCCATCCTGGGAACCATATTGTTCTTCTCGAGCGTCATAGCGATCTTCGAGTTCGTGAGGATAAACCGTGCGAGCTCCGGAGTGATCAATGACAACATCTTGAGCATCAATGCCGAACGTTCGCTCATCGAATCCAGCGAGCTGTACAATATGGAGCTGCTGGCAATGCTCGGCGAGGAAACTCAGCCGGAGAACTTCAGCAATTCGATCCACGATTCATTCGTCTCTACGCTCGAGAAACTTCCCGACAATTTCACGACAGAGCAGGAAAACCGCTATGCCGACTCCGTTCGCTATGCCTATGCCACATATATGCAGGTCGTGATGGAAGCTCCTGATATTTGGGATCAGGGTGTTGCTGCGCGCCAGGAATGGTACTTCGGCAGGGTCCAGCAGTATTATTCCTATCTGCGCAACTACATCGTCAGCCTCAACTCGATGAGCAACGCAGCACTGCAGGCCAATTCGGAAATGATGGAAAGCACTTTCTTCCGCAGCATGATGCCGGCCGTCGCGGCGCTGATCGTAGGATTGATCGTCATCCTGCTTTTCAATACCTACCTCAACTTCTATGTGATCAAACCTTTGACGAAGATGGGCAAGGGAGTCAAGGATTTCGTCCGTTTCGGCAAGGATTACAACTTGGAATTCGACAACGACGACGAGATTTCCGACCTGAACGACGCGTTGACGGACCTTATCGATGAGCACAAGTTTCTGAAAAAGAAATAAAGATGAACGTCAGGGCCATATCCAGGAATGTGGGTGTAGCGCTGCTTTTCGAGGCGGCGTTCATGTTTGCATCTGCGATAGTGGCAGCCATCAATCACCTGGATTCATCTTTCTACCCGCTGCTGCTGAGCGGTATCCTTACTTTCTGCTGCGGCATATTTCCCATCGTGTTCGTATCTCGCAAGCACGCTGAGATCAACACCCGCGAAGGAGTGGTGATCATCCTGCTGTCGTGGGTTCTCGCCTGTCTTTTCGGAATGATGCCTTTTGCCCTGTGGGGAGGAGAGTTCACCCTCTCCAACGCCTGGTTCGAGAGCGTGTCGGGCATCACCACTTCGGGCGCTACGATCCTTTCGGATATAGAATCGCTGCCGGACGGACTGCTTTTCTGGCGGTCTTCCACCCATTATATCGGCGGTTTGGGAGTCGTGCTCTTCATGGTCATGATACTTCCGTCCATAGGCTCCGTCAGGCTCAAGATGAGCCGTATGGAAGTGTCTGACGTAACGAGGCCCGGCTACAACTACAAGACCGACGAGCTGAAGAAAGTGGTGCTTACGGTGTATGTCGGCCTTACCCTCATAGTGATGGTTCTCTATATGCTGGCCGGTATGAACCTCTTCGATGCAGTCAACCACGCGATGAGCACCGTGGCTACCGGCGGTTTCAGCACGAAGAACGCCTCCATAGGGGCCTTCAACAGCCGTTGGATAGAAGTTATCGCCATAGTCTTCATGACACTGTCGTCCATGCATTTCGGCATGATATACATTTCCATCGCCCGCAGGGATCTCACACTTTTCAAGCATCCCGTGACGAAGTTCTACATTATGTCGATCATCATAAGCGGAGTCGCCATATCCCTCGACCTGCTGCTCACTCATACATATACCAATGCAGGGGATGCATTCCTGGACGGTTTCTTCAATGTGGCCTCACTGGTTTCATCCACGGGTTTCGCCGTGTGTGACACATCCGTCTGGCCGTTGTTCTGCGTGCTTATCCTGATGTATCTTTCAATACAGTGCGGCTGCTCCGGTTCGACTTCCGCAGGTATGAAGGTCGACAGGGTGTGGATTCTTTTCAAGGCAACCTACATCCAGCTCCAGCGCACCTTGCATCCCAACGCCGTCCTTCAGGTGAAATACGGCGACAACGACATAGTCGACAAGGAACTCATCACTTCAGTGGCGCACTTCGCCGTCCTCTATATCTTCATCGCCTTCATCTGTGCAGTGATTTATGCTGCGATAGGAATGGATATGACTGATTCCATTTCAGCGTCAGTTGCGATGATAGGCAACATCGGCCCGGCCTTCGGCCATTTCGGTTCACTTGAGAACTATGCCGCCGTATCGGTGTTCGGCAAGCTGGTGATGACAGCCGAGATGATCATCGGACGTCTCGGACTCTATTCCGTACTCTCAGTATTCCTCCTCTTCAGAAAAGGCGCATAATGGGGGTAGAGCACTTTTTCCGGCAACTGATTGAACGCAGCCTCCCATTCGAACCTACCGGGGATCAGAGCCGCGCAGCCGCGGCCCTTGCGGAGTTCGTCACCCTCAGGGACGACTGTGACATAATGGTCCTGGCCGGCTATGCAGGCACTGGCAAGACCTCACTCGTGGCAGCCTTCGTCAAGGCTCTCAAGTCGCTGGAATACAAGTTCGTGCTGCTGGCTCCCACCGGCCGTTCGGCCAAGGTCCTTTCGGGTTTTACAGGCGAGAAGGCCTTCACGATGCACAAGCATATCTACCGTCAGCAGTCGCTTGCAGCCGGTGGAAAATTCACCCTCGACATAAACAAGGCCAGCGACACTTTCTACATAGTGGACGAGGCTTCCCTCATAACGATCGACAACGGTGCGGGCTCCATCTTCGGTTCGGGTGACCTTCTTGAAGATTTCGTGAGCTATGTGAGGTCCGGCCGTGGCAACAATGTGGTTTTCGTGGGGGACAGGGGACAGCTTCCTCCGATCGGGATGGAAGAGAGTCCCGCCCTCGATATCGATTTCCTGCAAAACTGCTATGGCAATGTGATGGAAGCTTCCCTTTCCCAGGTCGTTCGCCAGACCGGAGAATCCGGCATTCTGCACAATGCGACCCTTGTCCGTCAGCGGATTGAACAGGGAATGGGCGGGGCCGTGGCGATGGAACTGGCGGGATTCGATGACATTGAAAGCATTAACGGCGGTGATCTCATAGAGAAGCTGTCGGACTCCATTGACCATTACGGCCTGGATGAGGTTGTGGTGCTCTGCCGTTCCAACAAGAGGGCTAACCGCTACAATGCCGGCATACGTTCGGCGGTTCTCTATCGTGAAGAGCAGCTGAATAAAGGGGACAAGCTGATGGTGGTCAAGAACTGCTACCAGTTCCTCGAGGATGTGGGTGACCCGACTTTCTTCATCGCGAACGGGGACGTCGCTCAGCTGATGAGGATATCGAAGCACGAAGAGCGTTACGGCCTGCACTTCGCCGAGGCCGTGCTCTGCTTCTCCGACTACAACGACCTGGAGATTACTGCCAAGATCATCCTCGACACGCTGTCGAGCGAAAGCGCCGCCTTGACTGCCGAGCAGCAGAACGAACTGTTCGAAGGGGTGCTTGCAGACTACGCCGAACTTAAGACAAAGAAGAAGCGTTTCGAGGCCGTACGCGAGGATCCGTATTTCAATGCGCTTCAGATTAAGTACGCTTCTGCCGTGACCTGCCATAAGTCGCAGGGAGGACAGTGGAAATGCGTGTTCATTGACAATCCTTTCTGGAGGGACGATGTCCAGTTGGAAGACCTCAAATGGCTGTACACAGCGATAACGAGGGCAACCGAAAAAGTATACCTTGTCAATTTCAAGAATAATTTCATCAAGCAATGAGAAGAACCATAACCGCACTGATCACCATCGCTGTCCTGGCGTTTGCCCAGCAGGCACAGGCCCAGCAGAAAATCCGCCTTACCGACGAACAGCTCACTTCACGCATACCTGCCGGCATCCTGAACACCAGGCCGGTGACGGCCCAGGTTGTGACAGGCCTCGTCCCGGCTCCGGAAATGCCCGAGCTTGTGAAGGGATGGGTCAATCCGACCTACTCGCCGGACCGCACGAGGATAGCCTATACCCTCGACAACGACCTGTATTCCATCAACGTCAGCACACGCGAGATCGTGCGCCACACCTTCGACGGCTCCGACGTCATACTCAACGGCTATGCCTCCTGGGTATATTATGAGGAGATCTTCGGCCGCGCCTCGAGATACAAGGCATTCTGGTGGTCACCCGACAGCCAGGTGCTGGCATACTACCGTTTCGACAATTCCAAGGTTCCGATGTTTCCCATCTATAACTCCACAGGACAGCACGGCAGTCTCAACGAGACCCGCTATCCCAAGGCCGGCGACCCTAACCCGGAGGTGAAGATCGGCTTCGTGAGCGTTCGGGGCGGAGAGACAGTCTGGGCAGACTTCGACAGCAGCCTCGACCAGTACTTCGGCATCCCGTTCTGGAACGGTGACGGCACCCGCTTTATGATTTCGTGGATGGACCGCAGCCAGGACAATCTGGTCCTCTATGCCGTCGATCCCACTTACGGCAACAAGTACAAAATATATGAAGAACACCAGGGGACCTGGATCGACTGGATGGACCAGATGCTGTTCACCGACAACGGAATGTACATAATCCGCGACATGTATATGTGGCAGCAGATTTATTTCCTGAGCTTCGACGGGAAGACTTTCCGCCAGATCACTGACGGCGGCCCCAACTGGGGCGTGCGCCTGCTCAAGGTCACCAAGGACTATCTCTACTATACTGCTAAACGGGAATCTACCGTGCGCAACGACATTTACCGCGTGACCCTGAAGGACAACACCCTGGAGAAGATCAGCAGCGGTCCCTACAACTTCGCCTCGGTGCGTGTAGAGGAGGAGCGAGACGGCACGAAAATCTACGCAAGCATGTCCAACCTGTCCACTCCGACTCAGGAGGTGGTGTTCAACATTCCGCGCAACGGCAACCTGCGCAGGATGAAGATGGAGGTACTCTTCGACTCGAAGGGTCCGGATTTCGACAGGTATGAGATTGCAGTCCCGGAACTTGTCTACATCACCACCCGCGACGGCGTCAGGCTTCCTGCCACTGTCATCTGGCCGATTGGGATGGACCGTTCCGGCGCCGTGAAATATCCGGTGAAGGTCAATATCTACGGCGGCCCCGACAGTCCCCAGGTGCTCGACAGCTGGAAGGGCGTCACTTTCAACAACCAGTGGTGGGCCAACCACGGCGTGATCCAGATCGTGCTCGACACCCGTTCATCCGGACACCTCGGCAAGGCCGGAATGAACCAGGTTTACCGCAAGCTGAGCGTGCTGGAGCTTCAGGATTTCATCGACGGCATCAGCTGGTTCCGCCAGTATCCATACGTGAATGAGAAGAAGGTCGGCATCGAGGGATTCTCTTACGGCGGCACGATGTCGGTGCTCTGCGTCACAGCCGGCAACGATTATTTCCAGTATGCCATCGCGGGTGGCGCCGTGGCTGACTGGAGGCTCTACGACACGCATTATACGGAAAGGTATATGGATACCCCGCAGGATAATCCTGAGGGTTACGCTGCGGCCGCGGTGTTCGACAGGCTGGATAAGTACAAGGGCGACAAGACCAATATGCTGAGGTATACCCACGGCACCGGCGACGACAACGTGCACTTCCAGAACGGCTTGCAGATCATCGACAAGCTGCAGGAGCTGGGCAAGGACTTTGAGCTTATGATATACCCCCAGGGTATGCACGGCTACCGCGGTTACCAGAGTACCCAGAGCAATTTGCAGGACTACCGCTTCTGGTATGAGTACCTCCTCGAGCAGGACCTCCCGGAAATCTTGCGGGAAAGATTCAGGTAAAGAAAAAGACCGGCTGGGAGGCCGGTCTTTTTGTAAGTATAATGGGTATTATTTTAGTCTTCCTTTGAAATAGCACCCATAGGACAAACTGCTGCGCAAGAACCGCATTCTACGCACAGATCAGGGTCGATCATATAGATGTCGCCTTCTGAAATTGCACCTACTGCGCACTCGTCGATGCAAGTGCCGCAAGCTGCACAGTCTTCTGAAATCTTGTAAGCCATCGTTTTTTTGAATTAAGTGTTAATGCAGCACAAATATAGCATAATTTTTGATTTAGACGTATCTTTGTAAAAAATAAAGGAACTATGAAAAAGTTTGCGATATTGTTTCTTGCAGCATTCCTGTGCGGGACCGTGGCCGCTTTCGCCCAGTCAGGAAAAACCCAGCCGGAAGAAAAGGTGGTCAGTTTCGACAGCAAGACCCACGACTTCGGCGACGTGCTGCTGTCCGATGGTCCGGTGTCCTGCAAGTTCGTGATGACGAACATCAGCGGCAGCCCGATTGTCATCCACAATGTCGTTTCCAGCTGCGGCTGCACCGTTCCGGACTATGACCATAAGCCCATAGAGCCCGGCAAGTCCACTTCCATCGAAGTGACCTATTCCAACGACCAGGGACCCTATCCCTTCAACAAGACGATCACAGTGTATGTGTCCGGCGTCAGCCGTCCCATCGTGTTGAAGATCAAGGGTCAGGTCCACGAGCGCAAGAAATCTCTCGAAGAGCTCTACAAAGTGTCGATGGGTCCGGTGGCCGTGCGTTCCAAGACAATCGATATGGGCTACATCGCCCAGGGCAAGCGCAAGACCGAGGAAGGTGAGATTGCCAATATGACCAACAAGCCCGTGAAAGTGACGACCGTTTCTGACGAGGCTGTCAGCGTCACCATTTCTCCCAACCCCATACCCGCCCGCACTTCCGCAAAGGTCAAGTACGTCATCAACACCAACAACGGTCCCAAGAACTGGGGAAAGACAGCTTACAACGTCAGTTTCGTGACCGACGGCACGCGCCAGAACGGTGGGGTGACCCTCAACACCACAATCAACGACGATTTCGACAACATGACGGTTCGTCAGATAAACAATGCACCTGCGCCCCGTCTCGAAAGCACATACAACGAACTCAGGGAAGTCAAGAAAGGAGAGGTGCTCCGCAAGAACTTCAAGCTGGGCAACTCAGGCAAGAGCGACCTTGTCATCCACAAGATCGATGTAGACGGAGTCAACACCAAGGTGCTTACCAAAATGCCCGTCACCGTCAAGCCCGGCGGAACGGCAACCATCGATTTCTCCTTCGATGCGGCTAAAGGAGAAGAAGGAGAGGTTATCAACGTGCTGACCCTCATTACCAACTCCGCCAGCAAGCCGCAGGTGAATTTCTTCGTTACCGCCAACATCGTCAAATAACCCGTTATGGACCTGAACAAGCAAGGAGCTTTCTTCGGGGATTATGAGAATCAGGATTCCGCACTCAATGTGAACGACGGAGTCAAACAGCCGCCCATCATCAACCCATATCTTAAGATCAACAAGAAGCCGGCCATCAAGTCGGTGGATGAATATATGGACGGCATCGTCTCAGGAGACCGTGTGCTCCTCAGCCAGGCTATAACACTCGTGGAAAGCACTCTGCCTTCACACAGGACCGTAGCGACACAGATAATACAGCGCTGCCAGAAAATCTCATCGGGCAAGAGGACGATGCGCATCGGCATCACCGGCGTTCCCGGAGTAGGAAAGAGTACGTTCATCGAGGCCTTCGGTTCGCATATCACCAGCCGCGGCCACAAACTTGCCGTGCTTGCCATCGACCCTTCCAGCGAGAAGACAAAGGGCTCGATACTGGGCGACAAGACCAGGATGGAGACTCTGGTGCACGATCCGCACGCGTTCATACGCCCCAGCCCGAGCGAAGGCTCCCTGGGCGGCGTGGCCCGCAAGACGCGCGAGACCATACTTCTGTGCGAAGCCGCCGGATATGACGTCATCTTCATAGAGACGGTGGGAGTGGGCCAGAGCGAGACAGCCGTCCATTCGATGAGCGACTTCTTCCTGCTGCTGATGCTTTCCGGAGCAGGCGACGACCTGCAGGGCATCAAGCGAGGCATAATGGAGATGTCAGACCTGATAGCGATCACCAAGGCTGACGGCAGCAACGTCGACAAGGCCAATCTGGCGAAGGCACTCTACGCCAACGCACTGCATCTGTTCCCTCCGACCGAGTCGGGATGGGTTCCCACTGCCGTCACTTCTTCGGCTGTCGACGGAACAGGCCTTGACGATATTCTTGCCAAGATCGAGGAATATTTCAAGCTTGTCTGGGACAACGGCTATTACGAACGCCATCGCCGCGAGCAGGCACGTTACTGGATGTATGAGAGCATCAACGAGACTCTCAAGAATATGTTCTACGAAAATCCCCGCGTGGAGGGCCTGCTTCCCGATTATGAGAGGGCAGTCCTCGACGGACAGCTGGAGTCCTTCTCGGCTGCTGAGGAACTGATAGAAAAGTACCAGGGCAAGATATGATCCACATCCTTGCTGAAGTGCTGCGGGACAGCATCCTCATCACCATGCTGGTGATAGTGATGATGTCGTTGATAGAGATAGTCAACGTAGCGTCCCACGGTCATTTCTTCACACGCCTCAATTCAAACCGTTTCACAAGAGTGCTGTTCGGCGCTGCAATGGGTATGATTCCCGGCTGCGTCGGCGGCTTCGCCACAGTGTCGCTCTATTCCCACGGCATGATCACATTCGGAGCACTGGTGGCTATGATGATTGCGTCCAGCGGTGACGAAGCTTTCGTGATGCTGGCGATGTTTCCCGGCAAGGCTCTGCTGCTCTTCGCGATCCTTTTCGTCATCGCCGTAGCCATAGGCCTGCTGGTCGACCTCAGGCCTGCCGGAAAAGAGAAGTCTGTCTGCAGGCAGTCCTACGGCCTGCACGAAGACGACCTTGAGGAGACAGGCCACAACCATCACCACATCCTTGACCGGCATTTCTTCAAGGAGCATCTCTGGCACCACGTGATAAAGGAACACGCCCTGTCGGTCTTCTGCTGGACTTTCGGAGCCCTGCTGCTCATCCATATCGGAATGGAGTACGTCGACCTTGAGGCCTGGATGAAAGAAAACCTTGCGCTGGTTATGCTGCTGGCCGTGCTGATCGGAATAATACCCGATTCAGGGCCGCACCTGATATTCGTGACTATGTTCGCCAGCGGACTGATACCCTTCTCCGTGCTGCTTGCCAGCAGCATCAGCCAGGACGGACACAGTGCCCTGCCGCTGCTCGCAGAAAACAGGATGGGCTTCGTTAAAGCCAAATTGATAAACTGCATTGTCGCCGCCGTCGCGGGATATGCACTTTATTTCTTTGGCATATAAAAATCAATTAACTTTGCACGCTTTCATTTTATAATAAGTACCTATGAACATTTTAAAGAAACTTTTCGGATCGAAGGCAGAAAGGGATGTCAAGGCGATTACCCCCATTCTGAACCAGATCCTCGAAGAATATAAAAGGATAGACGCACTGACCGATGACGAGCTCAGGGCAGAGAGTGCGGCGTTGAAGGCGCAGATAGCCTCACGCACTGCAAGTGAAGAAGAAGAGGCCGCACGGATAAGGGAGCAGCTCGAGGACGTGGAGATAGACGTGCGCACCAAGGAAGAACTTGCCACCAGGCTCGACGAGCTCGTAAAGAAGATAGACGTCGAAATCGAGAAGGCTCTCGACGACGCCCTCCCCAAGGCGTTCGCCATCGTCAAGTCTACAGCCCGCCGTTTCAAGGAGAACGAGACCATCAGGGTACGCGCAACAGATTTCGACCGCGAACTGAGCACGACCAAGGACTTCGTGAAGGTCGAAGGCGACTATGCCATATGGAAGAACAGCTGGATGGCCGGAGGCAATATGATCAAGTGGGACATGGTCCACTATGACGTGCAGCTCATCGGCGGTATCGTCCTTCATCAGGGCAAGATCGCAGAGATGGCAACTGGTGAGGGTAAGACCCTCGTCGCCACCCTTCCCGTGTTCCTTAACGCCATGGGCAAGAAGGGCGTCCACGTGGTTACCGTCAACGACTACCTGGCAAAACGTGACTGCGAATGGATGGGCCCGCTCTATGAGTTCCACGGACTGAGCGTCGACTGCATCGACATGCACGAACCCAACACGGAGGCGCGCAAGCGCGCTTACCGTTGCGACGTCACCTTCGGTACGAACAACGAGTTCGGTTTCGACTACCTGAGGGACAATATGGCCATCAATCCCAACGACCTGGTGCAGCGCAAGCATCACTACGCCATCGTCGATGAGGTCGACTCAGTGCTTATCGATGACGCCCGTACCCCTCTGATCATATCGGGTCCCGTGCAGCGCAGCGGCGACGAGGCCTATATCGAATACAAGCCTTACGTCGAGAGACTCTACAAAGCCCAGCGCGAGGTTGTCAACAAGTTCCTGAACGAAGCCCGCAAGCTCATCTCAGCAGGCAAGATCAAGGACGAAGGAGAAATAATGCTTCTCAAGGCATTCAAGGGCCTGCCCAAATACCAGCCCCTCATCAAATACCTCAGCGAGCCCGGTATCAAGACCATTCTCCAGGAGGCCGAGTCTAAAGTGATCAGGGCGGCCTTTACCGACAAGGACATCGAGCAGCGCGTCATCACCAACGACCTCTACTTCGTCGTTGACGAGCAGAACCGCACCGTGGAACTGACCGACAACGGTAACGAGGAACTTGCCAAGGCTGTCGGCGACGCCGAGTTTTTCCTGATGCCCCAGCTTGCAGAAGAAGTGTCCAAGATCGAGCACGACGCTTCTCTCGACGCCGAGGCCAAGAGGGTGAAGAAGGACGAGCTCTATGCCAACTATTCGCTCAAGGCCGAGCGTATGCACACAGTGGACCAGCTGCTGAAGGCCTACGCTATGTTCGACCGTGACGTGGACTACGTCATCATCGACGGCAAGGTCAAGATCGTCGACGAGCAGACCGGCCGTATTATGGAGGGACGCCGCTGGAGCGACGGTCTCCACCAGGCTGTCGAGGCCAAGGAAATGGTGAAGGTCGAAGCCGCTACCCAGACTTTCGCGACCATCACCCTGCAGAACTACTTCCGTATGTATCACAAACTTGCCGGTATGACAGGTACTGCAGAGACGGAAGCAGGCGAGTTCTGGGAGATCTACAAGCTCGACGTGGTGGTAATCCCCACAAACCGTCCCGTCATCCGCAAGGATGAGGACGACCTTATCTACAAGACAAAGAAAGAGAAATATAACGCTGTCATAGCGAAGATCCAGGATCTTGTGTCCCAGGGAAGGCCGGTGCTCGTCGGTACCACTTCAGTCGAGATATCCGAACTGCTCAGCAGGATGCTCAAGATGAGAGGCATCAAGCACCAGGTGCTGAACGCTAAGCAGCACGCCCGTGAGGCCGAGGTTGTCGCACAGGCAGGCAAGGCCGGCACCGTGACCATCGCCACCAACATGGCCGGCCGTGGTACCGATATCAAGATCGATCCCGAAGTGCGCGAAGCAGGCGGACTTGCCATCATCGGCACCGAGCGTCACGACAGCCGCCGCGTGGACCGTCAGCTGCGAGGCCGTTCCGGACGTCAGGGAGACCCGGGCTCTTCAATCTTCTATGTGTCTCTCGAGGACAACCTGATGCGTCTGTTCGGCTCCGAAAGGATAGCCGGAGTCGTTGACAAGATGGGCCTCACCGAGGGTGAAGCTCTCCAGAACTCAATGCTGTCAAGCTCGATCGAAAGGGCTCAGAAGAAAGTTGAGGAGAACAACTTCGGTATCCGTAAGAATCTCGTGGAATATGACGACGTGATGAACTCGCAGCGCGAAGTCGTCTATTCAAAGCGCCGCAGCGCCCTCACCGGTGAACGCATCGACGTCGACGTGATGAATATGGCCAGCGACTATTGCGACATATTCGTCGACAAGAACGGCGACCTCGACTACCAGGGCTTCTGCGAAGTGCTTATGGAAACGCTCTCCATAGAGCCTGATTTCGACGAGGCTTTCTACGACAAGGCAAAGAAAGGCGAGATATCCGAGCGTCTGAAGAATACCATCATCGACACCCAGAAGCGCCGCAACGAGACCATCGTTGCCCAGGCCTGGCCGATCATCAACTATGTCTACGAGAAGAAGCGTATGTTCTACCAGAACATCGCCATCCCCGTAACCGACGGCCGCAAGGTCCTCAACGTCCTCGTAGACCTGCGTAAGGCATACGAGAGCAAGGGAAAGGAACTGACCCGCGCCATCTCGAAGACCGTCACCCTCAGGGTCATCGACGAATACTGGAAGATCCACCTGCGCGATATGGACGATCTCAAGCAGTCGGTGCAGAATGCATCTTACGAGCAGAAGGATCCGAAACTCATCTACAAGACCGAGAGCTTCGACCTCTTCATCAAGGCTCTGGAAGGCATCTACAAGGATGTTCTGACATTCCTTCTCCGCGAGCAGATCTTCCTCAAGAACGATATGCAGTCGCCTGACGAGGTGGCTACCGAAGCGCACGAGCGCAAGACCGATATGAGCCGTATGCAGGCAGGAAGGCCCGACCTCCTTACCCGCAGCTCCGAGCCTAAGAGCAACGCTCCCATAAGGGTGGCCAAGAAAGTGGGCCGCAACGACCCTTGTCCTTGCGGCAGCGGCAAGAAATACAAGAATTGTCATGGAAAAGAGCAGGCAGGAGAATAATCTGATCGTCATCGGCTCAGGCCCCGGCGGTTATGTGGCAGCGCTGGAAGCTGCCAAAGCAGGTTTTGATGTGACTGTAGTGGAGAGCGCGTCGCTCGGCGGCGTATGCCTCAACTGGGGGTGCATCCCAACCAAGGCCCTGCTCAAGAGCGCCCAGGTAATCAATCACTCCCGTGAAGGCGCGGCCTACGGTTTCTCCGCAGACAATATCCAACCCGATGTAGAGCGCATCTTCGCCCGCAGCCGTGAGGTTGCCGCGACGATGAGCCGGGGCATAGAATTCCTTTTCAACAAGGCAGGTGTGAAACTCGTCCAGGGAACCGGCCGCATCCTTCCCGGAAAGCAGGTTGAGGTGATCGCTGAAGACGGTTCGACCAGCGTGCTGCAGGCGGCGCACATCATCATCGCTACCGGTGCCAGGCCTTCAAGCCTTCCGTTCGCTCCCGTGGACGGGGAGAAAATATGGTGTTCCCGCCAGGCCCTGATGCCCCCATTCATCCCGAAGTCGATGGCAGTGATAGGTTCAGGCGCAGTCGGCACCGAATTCGCTTTCTTCTACCGCAGCCTCGGAGTCGAAGTCACCCTCATAGAATTCCTCGACAGGGTGCTTCCCCTCGAAGATGACGACATATCAGCCCAGGTGAGCCGGAGTCTCCGCAAGATGGGCATCAAAGTGATGACTTCATCCGCTGTCCAGGCTGTCGAAAAGGGCGAAACCTGCACCCTCACGGTCAAGACCAGGAAAGGGGAGGAGCAGCTTGAGGCCGAGGTCGTACTTTCAGCCGCCGGCGTGGTTCCCAACACCGATTTCATAGGTCTGGAACAGGTGGGTGTCGAGATGAACCGCCGCAAGATAGTCGTCGATTCTGCTTATATGACCAATGTCGAAGGCATCTATGCCATTGGAGACGTAATCTCAACTCCGGCTCTTGCACACGCTGCCAGCGCCGAAGCCGTTGCCTGCGTTGAAGGCATTGCAGGCCACGAGCACAAGCCCGTGAATTATGAGACTATGCCAGCCTGCACATACATCAGTCCCGAGGTCGCTTCCGCAGGCCTCAGGGAGCGCGATGCCGTGGCAAGGGGCATCGAATACAGGGTTGGCCGCTGCCAGTTCGCATCGAACGGCAAGGCTGTTGCTGCCGGTGAAAAGGACGGTTTCGTGAAGGTTATCTGCGATGCCAACGACGGCCGTTTGCTCGGCGTACATCTAGTAGGCGCGAACGTGAGCGAAATGATAGGCGGTCTCGTGCTGGCAATGGACTGCGGCGTTACAGCCGACAGACTGTCGCACACGGTGTTCCCTCATCCGACGATGAGTGAAGCCATCTGCGAGGCCTGCAAGCAGTTGATGGCAAGATAGCCTTTAGAATCTCTCCTTGATGTTGTAGCTGTTGCGGTTGCTGCTGTTGCGGCTTATGAGCTCGCCGATGAATCCGGTGAGGAACAGCAGTGTGCCAATGATTACCGCCAGCAGTGCAAGGTAGAACAGTGGCTGGTCGGTAACCGCACGGAAAATGCGTCCCTGGCTCTGGAGCACAAGTTTCTTGATGATCAGCCAGAGAGTGATCACGATACCGATGAGGAAAGTGACAGTGCCCATCAGTCCGAAAAGGTGCATCGGCTTGCGTCCGAACACCTGCAGGAACCAGATGGTCATCAGGTCGAGGAAGCCGTTGACGAAACGGTTGAGTCCGAATTTGCTCTTGCCGTATTTGCGCTTGCGGTGGTGTACGACCTTCTCTCCGATTTTGCCGAAGCCGGCTTCCTTGGCCAGATAGGGTATGAAACGGTGCATCTCGCCGTAAACTTCGATGTTCTTGACCACTTCCTTGCGGTATGCCTTCAGACCGCAGTTCATGTCGTGGAGCTTGATGCCGGTGACCTTGCGGGCAGTGGCGTTGTAGAGCTTTGAAGGAAGGTTCTTGGTCAGCTTGTTGTCGTGACGCACTTTCTTCCAGCCGGAAACGAGGTCGTATCCGTCCTCGCGTATCATCCGCATCATCTCGGGAATCTCGGTGGGGTCGTCCTGAAGGTCGGCGTCCATCGTTACGACGATGTCGCCTTCGGCGGCTTCGAAACCGCAGTAAAGGGCTGCGGACTTGCCGTAGTTGCGGCGGAAGCGGATGCCGTGGATGGTCTTGTCCGTCACGGCCATTTCCTGTATGGTGTCCCAGGAACCGTCGGTGCTGCCGTCGTCGACCATTATGATTTCATAATCGGACACATTGCCGGCGAGGGCTTCGTGTATCCATTGAACAAGTTCCCTGAGGGATTCCTTCTCGTTGAAAAGAGAAATGACGATAGACAGTTCCATAGGTTGTGATCTTAGGACTGCAAATATACAAATAATAAACTAGAACAGACCGAACAGGAGGGCGTCGATGCGGTCGGTGATGGTGCGGAAGTCCTGCGGGTTGTTCTCGAAATCCATATTGTCGGCATCTATTATAATGACCTTGCCGGGGTAGGAGGCGATCCACTCCTCATAGCTGTCGTTGAGGCCTCCGAGATATTCCAGGCTCATTCCCTGCTCGTAGTCGCGGCCACGCTTCTGGATCTTCGCCACCAGGCTTGCAACCGAAGAACGGAGATAAATGAGCAGGTCGGGCAGCTTCACGGTCGAGATCATCTGGTTGAAAAGGTCCATATAGGTGTCATAGTCCCGCTGCGAGATGTTGCCCAGGGCAAGGTTGTTCTTCACGAAGATGTGTACTCCTTCCATCAGGGTGCGGTCCTGGATGATGACCTTGTCTGACTTGCCTATCTCGACGAGGTCCTTGAAGCGTTGTGCAAGGAAGTAAATCTCCAGGTTGAAGCTCCAGCGGCGGATGTCCTTGTAGTAGTCCTCAAGGTAGGGGTTGTAGGTCACGGCTTCGTACTGCGGGGTCCACCCGTAGTGCTCCGAGAGCATCCTCGTGAGTGTGGATTTTCCGCTTCCGATATTTCCGGCGACGCCGATGTGCATGGTTGGATATCTTAACTTCTACAAAATTACCAAATAGGGTGGCATCCTGAACAATAACTTATCAACAATCAGGAAAAAATGTATATCTTTGCCAGCCTGAATAAGAATATCAACTAGCAGAATATGATAAAGATAACATTTCCGGACGGCAGTGTGCGCGAATACGAAAGCGGTGTAAGCGCATATGACATTGCAATGTCGATCAGCCCGAGGCTTGCGGCCGACGTGCTCGCAGCCAGCGTTAACGGTGCAGTATATGATTTGGAACGCCCCATCACAGAGGACGCTACCCTCAAGCTGCACAAATGGGAAGACGAGGAAGCCAAGAAGGTTTTCTGGCACTCTTCTTCACACCTTATGGCTGAGGCCCTGGAAACTCTTTATCCCGGCATCAAGTTCGGTATCGGTCCTGCGATCGACAACGGTTTCTACTATGACGTGGACCTCGGAGACAAGCAGATAACCGACGCCGACCTCAAGGCCATCGAGGACAAGATGACCGAGTTCGCCCGCCAGGGACAGCATTTCGTCCGCAAGGACGTTCCCAAGGCTGAGGCTATGAAGACCTTCACGGAGAAGGGTGACCAGTACAAGTGCGAGCTTATCGAAGGCCTGGAAGACGGCCACATCAGCTTCTACACCAACGGCACCTTCACCGACCTGTGCCGCGGCCCGCACCTTCGCGACACTTCTGTCATCAAGGCCATCAAGCTCACCTCCATCGCCGGAGCATACTGGCGCGGTGACGAGCACAACAAGATGCTCACCCGTATATACGGCATCACCTTCCCCAAGAAGTCGATGCTCGACGAATACCTTGTACTGCTCGAGGAGGCCAAGAAGCGCGACCATCGCAAGCTCGGCAAGGAACTGGAACTCTTCACTTTCTCCAACAGGGTTGGACAAGGTCTGCCTCTCTGGCTGCCGAAAGGAGCCGACCTCCGCGACCGTCTGCAGGAATTCCTCAAGAAGGTCCAGAAGAGATACGGCTATCTGCCGGTCATCACTCCGCATATCGGAAGCAAGGAACTCTATGTGACCTCAGGTCACTGGGCACACTACGGTGCCGATTCGTTCCGCCCGATCACCACTCCGCAGGAAGGGGAGGAGTACCTGCTCAAACCTATGAACTGCCCTCACCACTGCGAGATCTACCGCAGCAAGCCCCGTTCTTACAGGGATCTCCCTCTGCGTTTCGCCGAGTTCGGAACCGTATACAGATATGAGCAGAGCGGTGAGCTGCACGGACTTACCCGCGTGCGCGGTTTCACCCAGGACGACGCCCACCTCTTCTGCCGTCCCGACCAGATCAAGGAAGAGTTCTGCAAAGTGATCGACATTATCCTCTATGTCTTCAAGACTTTGGATTTCAAGGAGTACGAGGCTCAGGTCTCTCTCCGCGACCCTGAAGACAAGGAGAAATACATAGGTACCGACGAGAACTGGGCCAAGGCCGAAAGCGCCATCATCGAGGCTGCGGCTGAGAAAGGCCTGAACACCACCGTTAAAACAGGCGAGGCTGCATTCTACGGTCCCAAGCTTGACTTTATGGTGAAAGACGCGCTCGGACGCAAGTGGCAGCTGGGTACCATCCAGGTCGACTATAACCTTCCCGAGCGTTTCGAGCTCGAATACATCGACTCTGACGACAAGCGCAGCAGGCCTGTGATGATCCACCGTGCCCCGTTCGGCTCTATGGAGCGTTTCGTCGCCGTGCTCCTCGAGCACACCGCCGGCAAGCTTCCGTTGTGGTTGGCTCCTGAGCAAGTGGTAGTTATGTCACTGAGTGAGAAGTACAACGATTTTGCAAAAAAAGTTTGCGATTTATTTAATAATTACGAAATTCGCGCCGCAATAGACGACCGTAACGAGACCATTGGCAAGAAGATACGCGAGAATGAGATGAAGAGAATCCCGTATCTGCTCATAGTCGGAGAGAAAGAAGCCGAAGCAGGTACAGTCTCAGTCCGCAAGCAGGGTGGAGTGAACGTCGGCACTATGAAGATTGAAGAATTTGTGAAACTGATAAAGGACGAGATTTACAAACAACTTAACTAGGAGGATACCAATATAGCAACTTCCAACTATCGGCCACCGCGGCCCAAGCCCACACCTCAGAAGAAGAATCCCAACGCGCAGCGCGGTCCCAAGAACGAGGACAGGAACAGAATCAATGAGGAAATCACCGCACCCCAGGTGCGAGTCGTGGGAGACAATGTTGAACAGGGCATCTACCCGTTGAGGGAAGCTCTGGACATGGCTGAAGCTCAGGAATTGGATTTGGTCGAGATTTCGCCCAACTCCGATCCCCCCGTTTGCAAAATTATTGACTATCAGAAGTTCCAGTATCAGCAGCGCAAGAAAGCCAAGATGCAGAAGGCAAATGCATCGAAGGTAGTGATAAAGGAGATACGTTTCGGACCCCAGACCGACGAGCACGACTATCAGTTCAAGC